>Ga0302248_1000255_pt1 | contig 56505 bp, 54 predicted proteins | sample AAG_UR_Leu_MG_FD_193528 | JGI IMG/M metagenome (GOLD analysis project Ga0302248, IMG submission 193528) | Enriched activated sludge microbial communities from anaerobic digester in WTTP, New Holstein, Wisconsin, United States - AAG_UR_Leu | ecosystem: Engineered > Bioreactor > Anaerobic >...
CAGATGAGTCAATTGGAGAGGAAGTCCATTGAACCCATTGCCATGAATGTGGAGAACGCTAAAGTTCGTGCGATGCAGCATTTTATCAGTAACGTTGTTTGGGACGAGGCCCGGATAATTTCCCGATATCACGATATGGTCGTGGAAGACTTGGGGGATACCGAAGGTGTCTTGATCTTTGATGAATCCGGATTTGTGAAAAAGGGTGGCGATTCTGCAGGCGTTGCCCGGCAATACTGTGGGAATGTCGGCAAAGTGGAGAACTGCCAGGTTGGGGTTTTTGCTGCCTATGGTTCCCGCCACGGGTACTGCATGCTGGATAATCGTTTGTTCATTCCGGAGAAGTGGTTTGGCGGTGATTACGCGGAGCGTAGGAGAAAGTGCAGATTTCCCGATGAACTGTCTTTTAGCAACAAACCGCAACTGGCGGTGGAGATGTTCGAGGGGATCATCCGTGAAAATGTCATTCCCTTTCGGTATGTTGTAGCGGATACGGTTTATGGAGGCAGTCCGGAATTTATATCTGCGGTGGAAAATGTTACCGGTGTGGTCTATATGGTTTCTCTGCCCATGGACACGCTCTGCTGGGTACAGGGACCGTCCGTCATGGAAAAGACCTACCGTTACAAAGGAGAAGAAAGAAAAAAGCGGATGGTTGCGGAAACCGAAGATAAACCGATCACTTTCGAGAAACTGGCCAGGGGGACTAACGCTTACTTTTGGTATCGCCGTGCGGTCTCCGAGGGAACGAAAGGGCCTATAACTTATGAGTTTATGAAGAAGCGGGTGATTCTTTCTAAAAACGGAATGCCTGATCGAAACGTCTGGTTGATTGTCCGTCGGCCTATCGGTGGGGATGTTGCCAAATATTCCTATTTCATCTCGAATGCCGGCCGATCCACGCAATTGAAGACCTTTGTCTGGCTTTCCGGAATACGATGGGCCATCGAGCAGTGTTTCGGAGAGGCAAAAACTGATCTGGGGATGGACCATTATGAGGTCAGAAAATTTCCTGGGTGGCGCCATCATATGATTACCTGCATGTTGGCTCACTTCTTCCTCTGGCATATGAGGATCAGGTTGGGGGAAAAAAGCACCAGCTATTACGCTATCGCAGCTTAAGTTGCTCATCAGCGCCGTGCTGCCTATGAAAGTTTTCAATGTCAACGATCTCATTAAGCTTGTTGATTGGATACAGTTGAAAAACCATCGGGCATATCTGTCACACAAAAAACGGAAACTGGCTCTGTTGAGTGAGTCATCATATGTATCGTTATAGGGTTATCTATGACAACCTTTCCGTGACACACGGAAGCTACATCAAGGAAAATACCGTCAACGCGCTTCTGAAATTCAGCCGACCCTTGGAAAGCGCAGGTCGTAGCGGTGATGCCATGGACCATTACTTTAATTATATCAGCACGCGGGAAATCAGAGACAAATTTGCCAAGTGCAAGCGGACACACAAAGATCTCCCCGTTTACAGGGCTGGAAACGGAGCCTACTATTATTCCGGGCCGGGAAATTTTTCCACTGTTCTCAATGAATTCATCCTGTCGATCAGCTATCCCGCCAAATCCGCATCACTGCCCGATTCGGACCCGTGCAGCGTCATGGAAGCAAAGAGGTTGCACAAAGAGATCGTTGATCGCCTGGCGTTGAAATGAGCGATTCCTGAATATTCGACAGAGAATGGCGCCGGCGATGAGGATATTCGAAAGATAGTCATGTCCCTTTCGGGACGAACGGCTTTTCATGCGGTGGTTATTATGAAAATATCTGCAAATATTTGGATATTTTCATCTTTCGTTGTGCCTGCGACAGGCATGGGCGTTAGTCAGAAAATGCATCCGCGTGATCTCTCTTAAACCATTTTCATCGTTCATGGTTGTTGGACAAACATGATAATTCATTCCCAGACAAAGGGATCATCACGGTCGAAATCGGGACTCAGGTGGCGGTCGTCCACCTCCTGGATGAAGAGCTGGGAGAAGCCCAGCGCCAGGGCGTAGTCCACGACCCGCCGGTATTCGTCCCGGCGGATCCGCCGGCCCAGCAGGGGATGGCGGCGGGCCTGGGCCGCCGGCGTAAATTGGGACATGATGCTTAGCGACACGCCGGTGGAGACGGCGGCGCGGATGTCGTCCAGGACGGTGAAACTGTTTTCCAGGCATCCGGGGAGTACGAGATGGCGAATGAGGAGCCCCCGGACGGCTACCTCCTCCCGCAGCTCGAGGTCGTCGCCGACCTGCCGGGCCATCTCGGTTAGGGCCGCCCGGGCATGACGGCGGTATTCCTTTACCCCGGAAAACTCCCGGGCGAGGTCGTCGTCGCCATACTTCATGTCCGGCATATAGATCTCCACCCGCCCTTCCAGATTCCGGATCGCCTCCAGAGATTCATACCCGCCGCAGTTATGGATGTAGGGGATCGTCAATCCCCGGCGGCGGGCGATGTCCAGGGCGGCCATGATCGGTGGCGTCTGGTGGGTCGGCGTCACGGCGTCGATATTGTGGCAGCCCCGTTCCTGGAGGCTAAGCATGACCTCCGCCAACTCCTCCGCGGTCAGGATGCCGCCGGCGGTCCTCCGGCTGATCTGGTGATTCTGGCAGAAGATGCACCGGAGATTGCAAGAAGAGAAGAAAATCGTCCCGGCGCCGTGGCGCCCCGACAGGGGCGGCTCCTCGCCGTAATGAGGCATGGCGTCGCTGACGACGATTTCCGTCCCCAGTCCGCAAAAACCCTTTTCCCCGCCCCGGCGCTCCGCCCGGCACTCCCGGGGACAGAGGACGCAGGGGGACATGAGCCTCTCCAGGTGGTCAAGATCATTATTTAAATCAGCCTTTTCCATTTGCCGGCCCTTCTTCCCGCCCCTCTTTTCGGAACCGCCGGTCATGAGCATCCCCGTTCCGGGCCGCCCCCGTGAATCACCCCCTTGCGGGCTTTGCATAACCGCGGGAAAATGGTTTGCAAGCGGTGAATCAAATGTTTTTCCCCGTTTTCTTGATGGAACTAAACGCCTGGTTATGAATGAGATTTATACGTTACCAATTCAGAAGCGAATAAGATTTCTGAGCCGCGGCGAAGCCATTTTTCAAAGATCTCCCCTTGTGTTTGCGATCACGATCATTTCCGGTCCGATGCGGTGCGCCTCGACCCCAACGATTCCGATTATCTACACGAAGTTTCCCGTTGTCAAGGCGTCAGGGCTTCGGCCGTCCCTCTCCAGCAACGTTATCGGCAAGCGGCTGGACGACCTCCCGGATTTTTCCGCCGGCGACAAGCTCCAGAAAGATCTCGCCCAGTGGTTCCGCCGCGGCAACCGCACGGCGCCAGTTGGCGATCCGGGTTTGGGGATCGTCGAGGAAGGTGACGAAATCGTCCCGGTCGGGGACTTTCCCTCCCGGCAGGGAGGCGACAAATTCCTCCGCCGGATGGACCAGGATCAGATTGTGGAGGTCCGCCGCCGCGGGCTTCCTTTTGACGAGCCTTTTGTCGAGCCAGCCGGGAATGAGGCGATCCTGGTGGAGGAACAGGAGGGTCAGATCGTTTTCGCTGGCCCCGAAATTCTGGGCCAGGTGGTAATCCACGAGCCCCCCGTCCCGATAGACGCCCCGGGGCGCCCCGTAAATATCCCGGATCCCGGCGACGAGAAGGGGGATCGCCCCCGAGGCCACCAGGGCCGGTTTGAAATTGGTGGTGTTGAGAGGTACATAAACACCCCGGAAATCCGCCCGCAAGGTGAAGGCCGGGGGTTTGGGGCCGCTGAAAAAGACCACCCGTTCCTGAAAGTTGTAGAGCCAGGACCGCTTCACCGCGTTGGCGAGAAAGGCGCCGGCGAATCCCAGTCGCTGCAGGAGCTGATTCTCGGAAGCGGCGAGGCGCCTGGACCGGGCCGTGATGACGGCCAGGCGATAGTTGCGGGAGTTCAGGGCGAAGGGCAGGGCGTCGTTTTCGATGGCCCGGTCGATGATTGAGATGAGGGATTCCCGAATGTTAATTGGGCGGTCCGTCCGGGTATATGTCGTTTCGATGTAGGCCTTCCGGAGCGCGCGATAGCTCTTTTCCGCCTCCGGCTGGATCCAGGCGGCGAAGCGCCAGGCCCCCGCCGAGGCCCCGACGAGGGTCAGGGGTTGCGCCCGGCCCAGGACCTGCTCCTTGATGAGGGTCAGGTCGAATCCGCCGGCGATTAACCAGCGCGGACCCACCGCCGGACCGGCGTAACAGGTGACGGCATTTAGGGAAAAGCCTCCATCGAGAATCCGCCGGTAAGCCCCCGGCCCGGCCTTGACGCAGAGCCTATTCATAGCCGCCCCTTTCCTCAAATCACCTTGACACAAACGGTGTGGTTTTGTAGAGTGACCCAGTTTTCTTCCCCCCCTCCGTCGGGAGACGGGTGACGATGTGAAACGAGGGCGCGTTAATAGGCAGAATTTGTTGACTTTGTCAATGGGAGAGCCGTAAAAAATGTCTGTTCGAACCCAGGTGCTCACGATGGCCAGGGAGGCAAAAAAGGCCGCCGCCGTCTTAAGTGTTTTATCCGCGGCGGATAAGAACCGGATCCTCCGGGCGATGGGAGCGGCCCTCAGGGAAAATGCCTCGTATCTGCGGGAGGAAAACGCCCGGGATGTAGCCGCGGCGGCCGAAAAGGGACTGTCGGCGGCGATGATCGATCGCCTCACCCTCAAGGAGGCGACCATTACGGCGATGGCCGCGGGATGCGACGAGGTGGCGGCCCTCGACGATCCCGTGGGCAAGGTAACCTCAATGTGGCGTCGCCCCAACGGCCTGCTGGTAGGTCGGATGCGCATCCCCCTGGGGGTGATCGGCATCATCTACGAATCCCGGCCCAACGTCACGGTGGATGCCGCCGCCCTCTGCCTCAAATCGGGGAACGCCGTAATTCTTCGGGGCGGCTCCGAGGCCATCAATTCCAATCGGGCCGTAGCCGGCATCATCACGGACGTGCTGAAGAGGGGGCCTCTGCCTCCGGAGGCGATTCAACTCATTCCCATGACGGACCGGGAGGCGGTTTACGAACTGCTCCAACTCGAGGAATGGATCGATCTCATCATCCCCCGGGGCGGCGAGGAGTTGATCCGTACGGTGGTGAGCCACTCGAAGATCCCCGTCATCAAGCATTACAAGGGTGTCTGTCACATCTTCGTGGATGAGACCGCGGAGTTGGAGATGGCGGTACGGATCTGCATGAACGCCAAGGTCCAGCGTCCCGGGGTCTGCAACGCCATGGAGACGCTCCTGGTGCACCGGGCGATTGCCCCCCGGTTCCTTCCCCTCCTGGCGGAACGATACCGGCAGGAGGGCGTCACGCTTCGCGGTTGCCCCGTGACGCAGGAGATCCTTCCCGGACTTGCCGCCGCGACGGAGGCGGACTGGCACGCGGAATATCTCGACCTGATCCTGGCGGTAAGGGTGGTGGAAGATCTGGACTCCGCCATGGACCACATCCGGCGCTACGGTTCCCTCCATACCGAGGCGATCGTCACGAGCGATTACGGCCGGGCCCAGCGGTTTCTTCAGGAAGTTCAGTCCTCGACGGTGCTCGTGAATGCCTCGACGCGGTTCAGCGACGGTTTCGAGCTGGGGCTCGGGGCGGAAATAGGCATCAGCACCACCAAACTCCATGCTTACGGGCCCATGGGACTGGAAGAGTTGACGACCTCCAAATTCATCATTTACGGAAACGGGCAGGTGAGAACATGAAATGGGGACTGCTGGGCGGGACTTTCGATCCCATCCATATCGGCCATCTGCGCTGCGCCGAGGAAATCCTGGAGATATTCGATCTGAACCGGATCATCTTTATCCCCGCTTCCCGGCCGCCGCACAAAATTGACGGCGAGATAACCTCCTTTTACCACCGGGAACAGATGGTCCGGCTAGCCATCGAAAACAACCCTTCCTTCTCCTTTTCCGACGCGGAAAACAGGAAGGAAGGCAAATCCTATTCCGTCGAGACCGTGGAGTTCATCCTCAAGAAGTACCTGCAGAACCTGGAGCTGTACTTCATCATTGGCCAGGATGCCTTTCACGCCATCACCACCTGGAAAGACTGGGAAAAATTGCTGCAGCTCTGCAATTTCGTCGTCATGACCAGACCGGGATACGAGAACAAGGGACTGGCGGGAATCCTCCCGCCGGAGTTTTCCTCCCGCTTTCACTACGAGGCCCGGGAAAACGGTTTCCGGGGACCAACGAGCTACATGATCTATTTCCGGGAGGTCACTTTCTTGGACATCTCCTCGAGCCGCATCCGGCAGCGGGTCCGGAACGGCAAATCCATCACCTACCTGACCACGGACCCGGTACGTCACTACATCATCAATAACGGTCTCTATCGCAGCCCATAAAACAACTTCGGGAACGGAAGGAGGTTAAGAGGCATGCATGTCCTTATTTATGGTGTTTCATCCATAGGCCTTTCCCTTGTGCTCCTGCTGTCTTTTCCCCTGCCTGGCCATGCCTTCCGTTGCGGAGGCGGTCTGGTGAGCGTGGGCGATTCCAAGGGCAAGGTGCTGATCGAATGCGGCAAGCCCACCTTCAAGGAGAAGGTGGCGGACCGGGAGACCCGCTATGCGTCCACGGGAAAAAGCACGAAAACGAAAAGCGGCAAGACCACCAAAACCGTAGAGCAGTGGACATACAACTGCGGCAAGGACGACTTCATCTATATCCTGACCTTCGAGGGGGGAAGGCTTGTCCGGGAGGAAACGGACGGCCGGGGCCGCGGCGAATCGGAATGCAAGGGCCGCTGACAAAGCCGGGGATTTCAACCGGAACCGGAATCAGAGCTCTTTTGCCTCCCTGTTGATCTTCAGCTTTCCCTCTTTGATCATGGCGCTTTTACTCGCTTCGATCCAGGCCTGAATCGCTTCGTTCCTTTTCAGGTGCTGGCAGGCCCTCCTGATCTGTTCTTTCCGGTCCGCCGGTAGTTCCTGTTCCGACTTTTCCCTTCCCCGCAGCTCGACGAGGAGATGCTCGCCATCGATCGTAAATATCTCGTTCCCGTACGGTTTTTTGGGGGAGAGTAGAAAGAGGGCCCTTGTCAATTGGCCGGAGGATCCAATCCGGGGGACCGGGCCGGTGGGGAGGAAGAAGCCAGTCTCCTCGATTTTCAGCTTCATGTCCCGGCCGATATCCGCCAGTTTTTCCCCTTTCCGCAGGCGGGCCAGGGCGGCATCCGCCTCCCGCCCGGCCAGGCGTCGCCCCTCCGCGGCGATATAACGGCTCCGGATCTCTTTTTCTATCTCCTTTAACTCCGGGGTATAAGCGGATTTCCTTGCCCCGGCCTTGATCAGGTAATAGCCTCGCTCCGAAGAGATGACCTTGCTTAGTTCATCCTTCTGGAGGGAAAAGACGGTCGGGGCGAAATCGGGGAGCCGCCGGAACGTCTCCGGGGGTTCCTTTTCGGAAAAGAACGCCGTTTCTTCCACCTTCAAACCATGGGCGGCGGCGTAGGCTTCGAAGTTTTCCTGCTGATAGATCGTCTCCCGGGCTTGACGGGCGGCCTCGAAAGCCAGCTTCATCGCCTGGGCGCGCTTGATATCGGCGATGATGCGGTCCCGGACAGCGGCGAGCGGAACGGTCTTCCCGCCTTTCGTCCACTGCTGCTTACGGCTTTCGTAGAAATCGGCAATTTCATTTTCCGTCACCTTCACCTTGCCCGTGAAGTCCTCCGGGGCAAACAGCAGGTACTTGATCCGGGTCTGTTCGGGGGTGCGAAAATCGCCCTGGTGCTCCTTTCGGTACTTTTCCAACTCCGCGGTTCCGGCCTGGACCCTGCCGGCAAAATCGCCGCCCCGGAACCTGATGAAGGCGAGGTTGATCTTTTCACTCTGGGCCTGGTAAAAATTCCGCACCTCCTGATCGGAAACATGGATGCCGTCCTGAATCAGGTCCTCGACCTTCATGATCAGCAGCGATTTCCGCTGGTCGTTTTCAAAGTCTTCCGGGGTGATTTTATTGTAGCGCAGCATCTGTTGATAAAGGCGGGCGTCGAAGACGCCGTCCCGCTGAAAGGAGGGGATCAGGGAGATATATGTGCGGATTTCGTCTTCCGTAACCATGATCTTGAGGTCCTGGGCCTTTTTCATCAAGACGGCCTGGTAAATGAGTTTGTTGAAGGCCTGCTCCTTGATATTGAGACCCTTCATCATCTCTTCCGTCATTCGGCCCCCGAAACGGCGGTTGTACATGTCGACAAGGCCGCGATACTCCTTTTCGTATTCCATGTAGGTAATGATTCTGCCGTCAACCGTGGCGATAGCCTCCGCCTTTTGCCGTCCGGTCATGGATCCGAAGTAGAAGATGAAGACGATAATGATAATGGCGAGGAGGAGCTTCATAATCCAGTTGCGGGCATGTTTTCTCATCAATTCAAGCATGGGTTTCCTCTTTACAAGTTTTTAAGTCGGTATGGTTATTATAGTCCAAACCAAAATGCAATCACCTTTTTAAAAAGGCATTGCTTAGGTGGGGGAAATAGGCTATAGGATTACGCCGGTACGCTTTTTACAAGGCGTAACCATAAAAATTTATTGAGAAAACACAGGAGGCCGCAAGCGTGCTTTTTGATTTTATTCTGGGAAAATTCTCCAATGACCTGGCCATCGATCTGGGGACCGCCAATACCCTGGTTTATGTGAAGGGGAAAGGTATCGTTCTGAGCGAGCCGTCGGTGGTGGCGGTGCATATGGATTCCAAAGGCGTCAAGAAGGTTCTCGCCGTGGGAGCGGAGGCCAAAAAGATGGTGGGCCGGACCCCGGGAAACATCCGGGCGATCAGGCCCATGCGGGACGGCGTCATCGCCGATTTCGACATAACCGAGGAAATGCTCCGTCATTTTATCCTGAGCGTTCATAACCGCCGCACCCTGGTGCGGCCCCGGATCATTGTCTCCGTGCCATCGGGCATCACCCAGGTGGAGAAGCGGGCGGTTCGGGAAACCGTGGAGTCCGCCGGCGCCCGGGAAATATATCTTATCGAGGAGCCGATGGCGGCGGCTATCGGGGCGGGCCTGCCGATCACCGAACCGACGAGTTCCATGGTCGTCGATATCGGCGGCGGCACGACCGAGGTGGCGGTAATCTCTCTCTCGGGCATCGTGTACGCGAAATCGCTCCGCGTTGCCGGGGACAAGATCGACGAGGAGATCGTCCAGTACATGAAGAGAAAGTACAGCCTCCTGGTGGGTGAACGGACGGGGGAAATCATCAAGACGACCATCGGTTGCGCCTATCCGGACAAGGAGATCCGGACCGTCGAAGTGAAGGGGCGGGATCTGATTTCCGGGATTCCGAAGATCATCGAGATAAATTCGGAAGAGGTGCGTGAGGCCATTGCGGAACCGATCAGCCTCATTGTGGACACCGTCAAGGATGCCCTGGAAAATGCCCCGCCGGAGCTGGCCGGCGACATCGTGGACCGGGGCATCATGCTTACCGGCGGCGGCGCCCTCCTGAGGAATCTCGATGTCCTGATCCGGGAGGAAACGGGACTGCCCGTGACCATCGCCGATGATCCCCTCTCTACCGTGGCCCGTGGCGCCGGGATGGCCCTCGACCAGTTGGACGTGTTGAAGGAGGTCACCCTGCAGATATAATGTCCGGGCAGGCCGTCAGTTTGCTGCCGCCGGATCGCTGCCGGTCCGGGAGGTGGCTTCATCCGCCGATCCGCCTCATCCTCCTTATAATATGCGCATTGTTCATGCGGTTGCTTGCGGGCGGTAACGGGAACCTTGTTCCCCCGACCATGACCTTGACGAATGGCCGTCCCGGCTGGCCGCGCCGGTCCGATAAGTGAGCCGCGAGTTTCCAGAAAGATGCCGATCCCGAAGAAATACCGGTTCATGACCGTCATCATCGTCGCTGTAGCCGTTTCCGTCGTCATTCTCCTGATCAGCGCGAAAGGCTCTTACGATACCGGACTGCCAAGGAAGATCATCCTCGATGTGGCCGCGCCGCTGGAACGGATCCTCCGGGCGCCTCTGGATGGAATTGCCGAGATCTGGTCCAGATACCTGTTTTTGGTGGGCACGGGCGAGGAAAACAGGCGGCTGAAGAAGGAAAACGACCGGTTGAAGAATCAGTTGCTCCAATACCAGGAAGGTTATCTGGAAGGGATGCGGCTGCAAAAGCTCCTCGCCCTGAAGGACCGGAGTGAATATGGATCCATGCCGGCCCGGATTATCGGCATCGACCAGAAATCACTGCTCAAGACGATCCTCATCAACAAAGGCTCCGCGCACGGAATCCGGAAAGGCCTCCCCGTAATCAACGACCAAGGGGTATTGGGGCGGATCATTGAGACCTCATGGCATGTCTCGCGGGTCCTCCTGATCAGTGACGGTAACAGCAACGTCGATGCCGTGATCCAGGGCAGCCGCGTACAGGGTATCTTACAGGGAACGGGGGCAATGCGCTGCACGTTGAAATACATTGCTAAAACGGAAGAGGTTAAAGAAGGCGATATGGTGGTCTCCTCGGGAATGACGGAGATCTTTCCCAAGGGATTGCTTTTGGGGACCGTCATCCGGGCGGACAAGAAGGCGCCCGGACTGTTTCAGGCCATCGAGGTGGTCCCGGCGGTTGACTTCACCAGGATGGAAGAGGTCCTGGTGCTTGTGGTCCCCGAGGTTGGGAAGAAATGATCTTCTACCTTGTCGTGCCCTGGTTTTTGATGATTATGGTTGTATTCCAGCACGCCGTTTTGGGAGCGGTGTTTTTCCATTCCATCGCCGTCGAAATATCCCTGGTCCTGGTTATCTACGCGGGATTGAGGATGAAGGTCCTTCGGGGCGCCATCCTCGTTTTGATCCTCGGTTTGATGATGGATTGCATTACCGGCGCCGGGTCCGGGTCTTACGCACTTGTCTATACAATTGTGTTCTTTATGGTTTACCTTCTTTCGGCCCATGTCTATGTGGAAAACGCCCCATTTTTGATCTTTCTCACCCTGGTATGCGGTCTTGTGGAAGGGTTGCTGCTCCTGGTCCTGAATCGGATGCTATACGGCACGAATGTCTTTTACGACCTGCTCCGGTTCTTCCTCCCCCAATTGGCGCTGGTAAGTATGCTCAGCCCATTCCTGTTTAAATTATTCCACCGTATAGGTTGGCTTCATGATGGGTATGTCCGGTCGTTTGAGCGGCCATGATGCATCCGACTACCGGGTGCGTTTCCGGCGGCTCTTCGCCTTGGTCCTGACCGCCTTTGCCGTCCTGATCGTCAGGATGGCCTATCTGCAGGTGATCAAGGGCGACGAATACAAACTACGTTCCGAAAGCAACAGCGTCCGCCTGCGCAAGATCAAACCCTTCCGGGGGCTGATCTTGGATTCCCGGCGCCAGGTGCTGGTGGACAATCAGCCCGCCTTCGACCTGATTTATGTGCCGAGCCGGATCACGGACATCCGCCAGATTACCGCCGCCGTGGCCGGCGTCTATGCCAAACGGGGGCTGACCCTGTCGGCGGATTTACAGTACTTGGGGAAAACCAAGCCCTTTGTCCCGGTCCGACTGGAAAGAAACATTTCCCTGGAAAAGATTGCCCTCGTGGAAACCCATGCCCTTGATCTGCCGGGAGTGGTGGTGGAAGTGGCGCCGGTGAGAAAATATCTCGGCGGTGATATCATCTCCCACATCATCGGTTATACCGGCGAGATCAGCAGGGAGGAACTGGAAGAGCGGGAAAACGGCCAGATCGGACCGGGAGACATCATCGGCAAGGCCGGGTTGGAGAAGCTCCTGGATCCCTATCTCACCGGAAGGCCCGGGGCCGAGCAGGTGGAGGTGAATGTCACCGGCCGGGTGATCAAATCCCTGGGAAGCGTGGCGCCGGTTTCCGGGTTGAATGCGGTATTGACCATAGATTTCGATCTGCAGACCGTGGCGGTGAATGCCCTGGAGGGGAGAAACGGGGCGGTGGTGGTTCTGGACACTCGGGACGGTTCCGTCCTGGTCCTGGTCAGTTCCCCGTCTTTCGACCCCAACCTGTTCCACGGTGGAATTTCGCAGCGGGACTGGGACAAACTGGCCCGGGATCCCCGGCATCCCATGGAGAACCGGGCCGTCTCCGGACAGTATCCCCCCGGATCGACATACAAGATAGTGACGGCGGCGGCGGCCCTCTCGGAAGGTTTGATCGCGCCGGAGACGCGTTTTTACTGCAACGGTTCTTTTACCCTCGGGAATCGATCGTATCGCTGCTGGCAGCGTCATGGCCACGGCTGGGTGAGCCTCCATCGGGCCATCGTGGAATCCTGCGACGTCTATTTCTACAACCTCGGTAAGGCCCTCGGAGTGGATAAGCTGGCAGAATATGCCCGTTCTTTCGGATTCGGTGTCCGTACCGGCATCGATTTGCCCCGGGAAAAGCCGGGACTGGTGCCCACCGGAGAATGGAAATTGAAAAGATTCAAAGAACCCTGGCAACCCGGGGAGAACATCCCCATATCCATCGGCCAGGGCTTCGATCTGGTTACGCCTCTCCAGCTTGCCGGCGCCTACGCCGCCCTGGCCAACGGCGGCATCCTCTGGCGTCCCCGCCTCGTGAAGCAGATCGAGGAGGCGGACGGAAGGATCGTCAAGCAATTCCCCCCGCAGCAGGCCGGCACTGTGTCGCTGTCGGCGCCGCATCTGGAGATGATCAGGAGGGGACTCTGGGGGGTGGTCAACGAACCAGGGGGCACCGGCGGGGCGTTGCGCCGTCCGGAGGGGGACGTGGCCGGCAAAACCGGCACCGCCCAGGTCGTGGGACTGCCCCAGGATGACCGGGCGCGGCGGGCGAGGATACTTTCCGGCCGCTTCCGTGATCATGCCCTTTTCGCCTGTTTCGCCCCTTACAAGCAACCGGAGATTGCCGTGGCGGTCATCGTGGAGAATGCCGGTCATGGCGGCTCGGTGGCCGCTCCCGTTGCCCGCAAGATAGTCGATGCCTATTTCCACCTCAAGAAGGAACGGACGGCTCCGAAAATTGCCCCGGCGGTTCCCGACGATGCGCGGGATGAAGGCAGGAAACAGCCCGATGGGGAACAACAGGATGTCGCCCGGGAAGACGAGGGCGGGGGAGAGGATGAGTGAGTATGCGGCCGCAGGTTTATTTGCGAGATAAAATGAGATGAAATTCAATAAACAGTGGTTACTGAGCTTTGACTGGACTCTGCTTGTCATCACCCTTACCGTTTGTACCATCGGCGTCCTGAACATCTACAGCACCGGCTTCAGCCTGACCTCGGCGAAGCTCCCCCTTTATATCAAGCAGATCCAGTGGATCCTTATCGGCCTGTTTTTCATGGCCGTTATCATCACCATCGATTATCGACTGTTGAGTCAATATGCATATTACCTCCACGGTTTTGCCATCCTGCTTTTGCTTTTCGTGACCTTCTACGGATATACAACCCATGGGTCCCAGCGCTGGATCGCCCTGGGTGGCTTTACCTTTCAGCCCTCGGAACTGGTCAAGTTCACCTTGATTCTCTCTCTGTCCCGGTATTTCAGCGTTCATGGCGTCAATGGAACTTTTTATGGCCTCAAGGATCTGCTGGCGCCGCTGGCGATCGTCCTGGCGCCTTTCATCCTCATCGTCCGCCAGCCCGATCTGGGCACGGCCTTGATGCTGTTGATCATCTTTTTGTCCATGATCCTTTTTGTGGGCGTCCGGATCAAGGATCTCCTCATCAGCGGAATCACCGGCCTGCTCATGATCCCCCTGGCCTGGCATTTTCTCAAGGATTATCAAAAAGATCGAATTCTGACCTTTTTCGATCCGGAACGCGATCCCCTCGGCTCCGGCTATCACATTATCCAGTCCATGATTGCCGTTGGTTCGGGAGGCCTGCTCGGCAAGGGTTTTCTGAAGGGGACCCAGACCCAGTTGAAATTCCTCCCGGAACAGCAGACGGATTTTGTCTTTTCCGTCTTTGCCGAAGAATGGGGTTTTGCCGGGGGCATGGTCCTGGCAATCCTTTTCCTCTTCCTTGTTCTCTGGGGTTTGAAGATTGCCCGGAACGCCCGGGACCTGCCGGGAACCCTCATCGCTTACGGGATTACGATCATGATTTTCTGGGGGATATTTATCAATATCGGGATGGTTCTGGGCATTTTGCCCGTGGTGGGGGTCCCTCTGCCTTTTTTGAGTTATGGGGGATCTTCCGTCGTCGTCCTCATGATGTCCATGGGTTTGCTGATCAATATCAGCATGCGGAGATTTATCCTGCTACCGTAAACCTGGGCGGTATTCGGCCAAAAAAAGCTTGACAAGCAACACGACTTATGATTAGTAAGCCGCGCTTTTGGCAAGGGAGGTTCGGGTTTTGTATTTATTCTTACATGACCGCGGTTTTGGTGTTATCGGGCTCGTTGTAGAAACTGAAGATTGACGAAGATACCGGGTGGAAGAGCATCCCTCTGCATCCGGTTTTTTTTTGAAACAGCCATAATCGAGAGGTAAAAAAAGTGGTCGATATAAACCTTACCCTATTTATTCAGATGGCCAACTTTCTGGTCCTGATTGTAATCCTCAACTATCTGCTTTATAAACCCATTCTCTCCATCCTCGACAGGAGGAAGGCGCGCCTCGATGAATCGGAGGATGAAATCAAGCGCCTCAATCTGACCGTCGAACAAAAGGCGGCGGAGTATGAAGAGAAGCTCCGCCAGGCCAAGCAGGCGGCTTTGGATAAAAAAAGCGAAATCCTCAAGGAAGCCGCGGATGGTGCCAAGGCCATCATCGATGAGAAGCGCGGCAAGATTCCGGCGATGCTGGCGGAATTTCAGGCCCGGGTGAGCCAGGAAGTGGAGGGCGCCAGGCAGGTCCTGAAAAATCAATCCCAGAAGATATCGGCGGAGATCGCTGAAAAGGTATTGGGAAGGAGTCTCCAATGAGAAACGACAATCGTCGGAAAATGATCAAATCCGTCCTGATTGCCGGGTTGATGGTTTTAGTGGCGGGGACGGTCGCCTATGCCGCCGGCGGTGGAGAGGAACATCATCCCATCGACTGGAAGGACTTCGGCTACCGGATGTTGAATTTCGCCATCCTCGCCGGTTTCCTGTGGTGGCTTTCGGCCAAGAAGGTCAAGGAGTTTTTTGCCGGCCGTCGCAACGACATCAAGGAATCGCTCAATCAGGCCCAGGCAGCCAAGGAAGATGCGGAAAGAAAATACAAGGAGTATGTCTCCAAACTGGAGAAGGCCACCGAAGAGATCGACGGCATCGCGGAGCTGATCAAGGTCCAGGGCATGGCGGAAAAAGAGAAGATGATCGAGGAGGCCCAAAAAGCGGCCGTAAAGATCGAGGAAGACACCAAGGCCCGGATGGAACAGGAATTCAGCACGGCCCGGAACCAGTTGCGGGCCGAAGCGGCGCAGCTCTCCATTCAGCTTGCCGAAGAACTCCTCAAACGGAATATAACGATTCAGGATCACGAAAAGATGGTCAAAGAATATATGGATAAGGTGGTGATAAAACATTGATCGGAAGCACGATTGCCAAGCGGTACGCCCGGGCGTTTTTTGAAATTGCCCTCGAGGAAAAGCAGCTTGAAAAGTACCACGAAGAATTGAGCGGCTTTGCGGCGGTTATTAGTGATAATAAAGATCTCAAGGAGTTTCTGGCCAATCCGATCTTTGATCAGTCCGAAAAGAAGTCCGTGGTCGAGAGCATTCTGCAAAAGACCTCTGTTTCGGGCATAACGGCCAATTTTCTCAAATTGCTTACGGACAAGCAACGGATCGTCATTCTTTCCGACATTGTGGAATGCTACAGGGAGTTGATGGACGAAGCCCTGAAAACAGTAAGGGCCAGCGTCAAGACCGCGTTCCCGCTGACTCCGGAACTGGTGCGGAAACTTCAGAATGGACTCGAAAGTCAGACCAGCAAAAAAGTCGAAATGACCGTTATCGAAGAGCCCTCCCTCCTCGGCGGGATCGTGGTGAGGGTAGGGGATACCGTCTATGATAACAGTATCAGGACCCAACTGAACAACATAAGGAATCTCTTAGGGGAGGAGATGTAGCGCATGGATACAATCAGGGCAGAAGAAATAAGTCAAATCATATCCAAACAGATCAAGGACTACGAGAAGAAGCTGGACATCAGTGAGACCGGAACGGTGCTGTCCGTCGGTGACGGCATCGCCCGGATCTACGGCGTCCAGAACGCCATGGCCATGGAACTCCTGGAGTTCCCCGGCGGCATCCTCGGCATGGTTCTCAACCTGGAAAGGGACAATGTCGGCGTTGCCGTTCTCGGTGAGGTCACCCACATCAAAGAAGGCGACATCGTCAAGAGAACCGGTCGGATCGCCCAGGTACCCGTCGGCGAAGCCGTTATGGGGCGCGTTATCGACGGTACCGGTGCTCCCATCGACGGTAAAGGGCCTATTGAAACCACGGAGTTCCGCCGTATCGAAATGGTCGCTCCCGGCGTTATTCAGCGCCAGTCGGTCAATCAGCCCATGTACACCGGTCTGAAGGCTATCGACGCCATGACGCCCATCGGCCGGGGACAGCGCGAGCTGGTCATCGGCGACCGCCAGATCGGCAAGACCGCCATCTGCATCGATGCAATCATCCGACAGAAGGATACGGGCATAAAATGTATCTATGTTGCCATCGGACAGAAGAAGTCCACCGTTGCCCAGGTGGTGGAAAACCTTCGTAAATACGACGCGATGTCCTACACGTGCGTCGTCTCGGCCTGCGCCAGTGACCCGGCGACTCTCCAGTACATCGCTGCTTTTGCCGGTTGCAGTATCGGCGAATATTTCCGGGATCGAGGTCAGGACGCCCTGATCATTTATGACGATCTCTCCAAGCAGGCCGTCGCCTACCGGCAGATTTCCCTGCTCCTCCGGAGACCTCCGGGACGCGAGGCTTACCCCGGCGACATCTTCTACAACCATTCCCGGCTCCTTGAAAGGGCGGCCCGGGTGAGTCCGGAACTCGGCAGCGGGTCGCTCACGGCCCTGCCCATCATAGAGACCCAGGCCGGTGACGTTTCCGCGTACATTCCCACCAACGTTATTTCGATTACCGACGGTCAGGTCTATCTGGAACCGTCGCTTTTCTTCTCCGGTGTCCGTCCGGCCATCAACGTCGGTCTTTCCGTTTCCCGCGTCGGCGGCGCCGCGCAGGTAAAGGCCATGAAGCAGGTGGCGGGAACCCTGAAGCTCGACCTGGCCCAGTATCGAGAACTGGCGGCCTTCGCCTCCTTCGGAAGCGACTTGGACAAGGCAACCCAGGCCCAGCTCGACCGCGGCGTTCGTCTCGTGGAACTCCTCAAACAGCCGCAGTTCCAGCCCATGTCTCTGGGAGAGGAAGTGTCGATTCTCTTTGCGGGTACGAAGGGATTCTTGGACAAATATCCAGTGGACAAGATCAAGGACTACGAAAACCAGCTCCTCTCGTTCTTCAAGAACAAGTATGCGGATCTTCTCAAAGAAATAGATGAGAAGATGATCATCAGTCCCGAACTGGAAAAGAAGATGAAAGACGCCCTCACGGAGTTCGACGCCGTTTTCGCCGGCTGATAAACGTTGCGAGGCAGCAGATAATAAGTCGATTTGAAAAAGGGAGTAAGAGTTAATGGCCGCACTTAAGGACATTAAGAGGCAAATAGGGGCCGTTCAAAAAACAAAGCAGATAACCAGCGCCATGAATATGGTGGCGGCCTCCAAGTTCCGGACCGCCCAGATGCGTATGGATAACTTTCGTCCCTATGCAGGTAAATTCATGGAGGTTTTGAACAGCTTGGCCCTGCGGGTCGACGCCAGTTCCCATCCCCTGCTGGCGGTAAGACCGCCCAAGAAGCTCCGGGTCATCTGTATGACCTCTGATCGGGGGCTGTGTGGCGGTTTCAACAGCAACCTCATCAAGGCCACGGAGCGTTTTGTCAAGGAAAAGGAATCCGAAGGAAAGGAAGTGTCCCTGGTGCCGGTAGGTAGAAAGGGTCGCGATTACTTCCGGAAGAAGGCCAAGATCATGAACGAGCGGGTCGATGTCTTCAAAAAATTTGACATGAGCCTGGCTGTGGAGATCTCCAACGACATAATCCCCTCCTTTGTGAAGGAGGAATATGACGAACTGTATTTGGTTTATAACGAGTACCGGAATGTTTCCATCCAGCGCCCCGCCGTGGTTAGACTCTTCCCCCTGCCGTCCATTGGACAGGAAGAGGCGACGGATCCGGAGAAGCGCATAGATTACATCTACGAACCTTCGGACGAGGTGCTCTTGGACAGGATTCTTCCCATGTATGTGCGGGTCCTCATCTACCGTGCCCTTTTGGAGACCTACGCCGGAGAAAACGGATCGCGAATGGCGGCGATGGACAACGCCACCCGTAACTGTGAAGAATTGATCGGTTCACTGACGTTACAGTACAACAAGGCTCGCCAGTATGCAATTACAGCGGAGTTGATGGATATTGTCGGCGGCACCGAGGCCCTGGCAAAGGGATAATAAAAATAACCGCTTATTTTTTAAGGAGATGGGTATGAATATAGGAAAGATTGTGCAGGTAATTGGGCCGGTCATCGACGTTGAGTTTGAGGAAGGTCAGCTTCCCTTTATCATGAACTCAATCCTCATCACCAACCCGGCTATCAATGATCAGGAAGACAACTTGATCGTGGAAGTAGCCCAGCATTTAGGTGATAACGTCGTGCGCTGCATTGCCATGGATATTACCGATGGCTTGGTCAGGGGCATGAAGGCCAAGGATACCGGCGGCCCCATCATGGTTCCCGTCGGCAAGGAATGCCTGGGCCGGATTCTCAACGTCGTGGGTCGGCCCGTGGATGGTTTGGGTCCCATCGTTGCCAAGACTAATATGCCGATTCACCGTGAAGCCCCCTCGTTCCTGGAACAGAACACCTCTGTGCACGTCCTGGAAACCGGCGTCAAGGTTATCGATCTCCTCGTACCCTTTCCCCGGGGCGGCAAGATGGGGATGTTCGGCGGCGCCGGTGTGGGCAAGACAGTTGTTATGATGGAGATGATCCATAACATCGCCATGCATCACGGCGGTATTTCCGTGTTTGCCGGGGTTGGTGAGCGGACTCGGGAAGGAAACGACCTGTACATGGAAATGAAGCAGTCGGGCGTCATCAAGCAGGCGGCCCTGATCTACGGTCAGATGACCGAGCCTCCGGGAGCCCGGGCCAGAGTGGCCTTGACGGCCTTGGCGGCGGCGGAATACTTCCGGGATGTGGAAGGTCAGGATGTGCTCCTCTTCGTGGACAACATCTTCCGCTTCACCCAGGCCGGTTCCGAGGTGTCGGCCCTCCTGGGCAGAATGCCCTCCGCCGTCGGTTACCAGCCAACTTTGGCCACGGATCTCGGCGGGCTTCAGGAACGCATCACCTCTACCAACAAAGGCTCCATCACTGCCGTTCAGTGTGTGTACGTCCCCGCGGACGACCTCACAGACCCGGCCCCGGCGACAACCTTTGCCCATCTCGACGGCACCGTCGTTCTGTCCCGGCCCATAGCCGAACTCGGCATCTATCCCGCCGTGGACCCCCTGGACTCCACCTCCCGCATCCTCGATCCGAACGTCGTGGGAGCGGAGCATTACGGAGTCGCGCGCCAGGTGCAGGTGACCCTGCAGAAGTACAAGGACCTTCAGGACATCATCGCCATTCTCGGGATGGATGAGCTCTCCGAAGAGGACAAACTGACCGTCAGCCGGGCCCGGAAGATTCAGCGTTTCCTCTCCCAGCCCTTCTTCGTCGCCGCCCAGTTCACCGGTACGGAAGGCAAGTTCGTCTCCGTTCCCGATACGGTCCGTGCTTTCAAGGAAATCCTCGAAGGCAAGCATGACGATCTGCCGGAGCAGGCCTTCTATATGGTCGGCGGTATCGAGGAAGTTATCGAAAAGGCAAAGAGGCTGTCGGAATAGCCGGAGGATAGCACATGGCAGATGAACTGTTGTTGGAAATAGTCACCCCGGAAAAACTGGCCTTCAGCGGCAAGGTGGAAGAGGTAACCGTACCGGGAAGCGAAGGAGAATTCGGGGTCCTGAGAGGGCATGCGTCATTGCTGAGTTCCATTCAGATCGGCGAGTTGAGCTATACCCAGGACAATAAAAAGGTCGCCTACGCTGTGGATACGGGGTATGCGGAGGTGTTGGCCAGCAAGGTTACCATCCTGGTTGAAGGGGCGGATCGCTACGACATGATCGACCGTGATCAGGCCCGGAAGGACAAGGAAGAGGCGGAAGCCAAATTGGCCAAGATGGCCAAGGAAGACGCCGATTACGAGCGGGTCAAGTCTGCGGTGACCAAGGCGGAAACCCGTCTGAAAGTGGCGGAAAGGGGCTGAGTCGCTCCGAATACGAAATATAAAACAAGGGGGCCGGTGAAGCGTTGTCTTCTCCGGCCCCCGGCGTTTGTTGCCCTTGCCCTTGGCAGGGGGGTACTCATTCCTGTTCGGCGACAATTATATCGACGATCTCAAACTCCCTGACCCCGCCGGGGGCATTGACCCGGGCGGTGTCGCCGATGCACTTGCCCACCAGGGCCTTGCCGATCGGGGAAATTACGGAGATCTTGCACTGGGCGATGTCCGATTCATAAGGACCGACAAGTTGATAGGTGGTTTCCTTTCCTGTCTTGGCGTCGGCGATGACCACGGAGGCCCCGAAGACGATCTTGTCGTTGGCGATATTCCTGATGTCGATGATCTCCGAGGTGGCGAGATTATTCTCCAACTCCTGAATCTTGCCGTGAATGAAGGCCTGTCTTTCCTTGGCGGCGGTGTACTCGGCATTCTCGGAAATGTCGCCATGGGCCCGGGCCGTTTCGATATCCCGGACGTTCTCCGGCACGGCGACGGATTTCAAATGCTCCAATTCCCTCTTGATCTTTTCAAAACCTGCTTTGGTAATGGGTGCTTTCTTCATGATCCACGGACTCCCTGCCGGCATAACCCCGCCGAGTGTGATGACTAATCACTAATGGATAAAAACCGCGCTGTCAAGGCTGATTTAACGGAAGAAAAACCGCAGGGCCGGTAAGATCGTAGGGAAGGATTGCCGAGCCGGTCCCGTGAAGATTGACTACCGTTCAATCACTTGCGCCGGTTTTAGATTTGTGTTAGGGAACGGCAAGAATGAATGACAATTACCAACGCGATATAAACTATTTGCGGGTTTCCATTACCGACCGCTGTAATTTGCGTTGCCGGTATTGCGTTCCCAAGGAAGGGCTGTCCCTCATCGGTCACGACGACATCCTGAGGTACGAGGAGATTCTCCGGATCGTGCGGATCGCCGTTGGCCTCGGCGTTGCCAAAGTCCGGGTGACGGGCGGCGAACCGCTGGTCCGGCGGGGAGTGATCCCCTTTATGACCGCCCTCAAGCTCATGCCGGGGATAGAGGACCTCAGCCTCACCACCAATGGCGTCCTGCTGGAAAGGTATGCCGCGGATCTGCGCGCCGCCGGGGTATGCCGCCTCAATATCAGCCTGGACTCACTGAACCGGGAAAAGTACTACTACATTACCCGGGGGGGGTCGCTGGCAAATGCCCTCCGGGGTATCGATGCGGTTTTCGCCCAGGGCTTTGCCCCGATCAAGATCAATGTGGTGGCAATGAAGGGTTTCAATGACAATGAAATCCTCGATTTTGCCCGTCTGACTCTGAACCGTCCCTATCAGGTAAGATTCATCGAGCTTATGCCGGTGGGTCATGCCGGCCGGGATAATATCGGCAAGTATCTGGCCTGCGAAGAGATCATGGGGGCAATCGAGAGGAACTATCCCCTCCTGCCGGTGAACGGCGCCCGGGACCGGACGGATGGCCCGGCCAGGATGTATCGCATCGACGGCGGCGCCGGCAAAATAGGTTTCATCACCGCGATGAGCAATCACTTCTGCCACCGGTGCAACCGTCTGCGTCTGACGGCGGAAGGACATCTGCGTTCCTGCCTCTTTTCCGACGCGGAGATCGACTTGAAGGGACCCCTGCGCTCCGGATGCGCGGATGACCTGATCAAGACCCTCATCGGGGAGGCGATCGCCAAGAAGCCCCGGAAACACGAGATCCGCCCGGAGGGAAACTACATTCGGGAATGCGGGAAGAACATGTCGGCAATCGGAGGTTGAGGGGTTTGATCTTTACGGAAGAGATTGCCCGATCCTATGACAACTGGCGTGATACGCCCCCCGGACGTTATATCGACAGCCGGGAAAAAAGCCTGATCCTCGATTTGACTCAGCCCCGGGGCGGGGAGCGGCTTCTCGACGTGGGCTGCGGGACGGGGGATCATCTCTGGCTATTCCGGCGCAAGGGGTGCGATGTAACCGGTCTGGACGCTTCGGCCCCCATGCTGGATCAGGCCCGCCGGAAGATGGGCGCCAAGGCGGGTTTTTACCTGGGAGCAGCGGAGGATCTCCCCTTTTCCGACAATGAGTTCGACATTGTCACGCTGATCACCGCGCTGGAGTTTACCACCGATCCCGAACAGGCCCTGCGGGAAGCCATCCGGGTTTGCCGGGGCCGGGTATTTGTCGGCGTCCTCAATAAATTTTCCTGTCTGGGCGTGGCCCGGCGGGTCGCCGGCGCCTTTGGCCCTTCCCTGTACAATCATGCCCGTTTCTTCAGTATCGCGGCGCTGGCGGCGATGATTCGCCGCCAATTGGCGGGGGTTCGGATCCGGTGGGGGAGCGTAATCTTCCTGCCCTCCGGCTGGTATGGATTCGCCGCCGGTTTCGAGGAGATCCTCCCCGTCATGAACAATCCCTTCGGCGCTTTTCTGGGCTTGTCGTTTTCCGTCACCTTTACGCAGGTTACTCTTCAGGAGCCCATTCGGGGACCGTTAACCATCGGCGCCGAAGGCCGGCGGCCCGTGCCCGGGGTGGTGAGGGTGATCAAATGACCAGGGAAGCCATGCTTTTTGAACCACTGGCGGACAGCCAGGTGCGCTGCCTCCTCTGCGCCCACCATTGTCTAATCAAGGAGGGCCGGCGGGGCATCTGCGGGGTCCGGGAGAACCGCGGCGGGGTGCTCTACAGCCTCGTCTATGGCGCGGTGATCGCGGAAAACGTCGATCCCATTGAGAAAAAGCCCTTTTTCCATATCCATCCGGGATCGCGGTCCTATTCCGTGGCCACGGTGGGATGCAATTTCCGATGCCGGTTTTGCCAGAATCACGAGATCTCCCAACTGCCCCGGGAGGCGGGGACAGTACCGGGGAGAAAGGTTTCCCCCGCCGAAATTGTGGCCCGGGCCGCCGGCGCCGGCGCCCGGACCATTGCCTACACCTACACGGAGCCGACGGTATTCTTTGAATTTGCCTATGACATCTCCCGTCTTGCCCGGGGGCAGGGGATAAAAAATATTTTTATCACGAACGGCTACCTGAGTGAAGAGGCGCTGGCGACCATCTCTCCCTATCTCGATGGGGCCAATGTGGACCTGAAGTCCTTTCGGGACGAGTTTTACCAGCAGCAATGCGGCGCCAGGCTCCAGCCGGTTCTCGATACCCTCGGGCGGATGAAAGCGGCGGGGATTTGGGTGGAGGTCACGACGCTGCTGATTCCCGGGCTCAACGACAGCGAGGAGGAAATCGATCAAATCGCCGCCTTCCTGGCCGGGCTGGGGAAGGAAACCCCTTGGCATATCAGCAGATTCCACCCCCGCTACCAAATGAACGACCTTCCGGCCACTCCCCGGAAGCGTCTCGATACGGCCCGGAAAATAGGCAGGGCCCGGGGGCTCAAGTATGTTTACAGCGGCAATGTTCCCGGGGATGAAGGGGAAAACACCTTTTGTCCGGGATGCGGACGACTCCTGATCGGGCGTTACGGATTTTACGTGGAAGGTCTGATGCTGAGGAATGCCGCCTGCATGCATTGCGGGACCCCGCTGGACGGCATCTTTTAACCATTCCAGTTCAGTTCCTCATCATCATAGGTCCGCGACAGGATCTCCCGGGCCCGCTCCCACTCCTGTTCGGGAACGACGATCGTCACTTCCCCCAAGCCGTCGATGGTGATGGCATAGATCACCCCGGCCGCCTCGTAACGGAGACGGGCTGAAATTCCGTCGGCTTCCAGCCGGCCGACGACGACATGGGCGATATTCAGACCGCCGACCCGGCATACCTCCCGCCAATAACCGCTATCCATCTCTTCTCTATCTTCCATGCCTCCAATCATACTATATGTTGTGGTTGAATTCAAGCCTTGCATATATGTTGTATTTTTTCTTTACAAAGAGGACCCCTTTTGGTAAGGTGCGCTCAATTGTAGCGCGAGGGAAAAGCAGGGGGCAATGAAATTAAAAAATCTTGAAATCAAGGGATTTAAATCCTTTCGGGACAAGGTGATTCTCGACTTCGCGGCGGGGGTGAGCGCCGTCGTGGGTCCCAATGGCTGCGGGAAGAGCAATGTGGTGGACGCCATCCGCTGGGTGATGGGGGAGCAGCGGGTCAAGAGCCTCCGGGGCGCCAGGATGGAGGATGTAATCTTCAACGGCGCTCAGGAGGCGGAACCGGTGGGGATGGCGGAGGTTTCCATGTCCCTGGCGGCGGAAGGCCTCGCCTTTCCCGATCCGTACCATGACTGTGCCGAGGTGGTAATCTCCAGGCGACTTCTGCGGAGCGGCGAGAGCGAATATGCCATCAATGGCCTGTCCTGCCGTCTCCTCGACGTCCGGGAATTCTTTATGGGCGCCGGGGTGGGCGCCCGGACCTATTCGATCGTGGAACAGAACAGCGTGGCTTCTCTGGTTGAGGCAAAGCCGGAGGAACGGCGGCAGTTTATTGAGGAGGCGGCGGGCATTTCCAAATACAAGACGCGCAAGGAGGCGGCGCAACGGAAGCTGGAGGCCACCAAGCAGAACATCCTGCGTTTGAACGATATCCTCCGGGAGGTGAAAACACAGCTCAACGCCCTTTCCCGGCAAGCCCGGCGGGCCGAGCAGTATCGTCAGCTCAGGAGCTCCCTTCGGGAGGATGAGCTTGCGGTGGCCTGGGATGCCTATGGCGCCCTCCACCGGGAACAGGAAGACCGGTCGCGGCAGCTTCAGAACTGGCGGCAGCGGGAAGAGGAGCTCCATACGGCCCTGGCGGGTTGCGAGGCGTCGCTGGCGGCGGTCCGGCTCGAGGTCCTGGACAGGGAAACGGAGCGTTCCCGGTGTCAGGAAAAGATTTATCAGCTCCGCACGGCCGTGCAGGTCAAGGAGCAGGGGATAGAATTTACCCAAGGCAAAATAGCCGATCTCGAGGTCCGGCAACAGCGGCTGGGTGAGGAGATACGGCAGTTTCAGACCCGTCACGAGGAACTCGGACGGGAACGGGAAAGACTCGCGGCTTTGCAGCATATCCTCTCCACCGACATGGCTGGGATCGAGAGGGACGTTGCGGAGCGGGAGCGACGGATCTCGACTCTCAAGGGGGATTTGGCGGTCCGGCAGCAGCGTCTGGAAGCGAACAAGAGCCGTCTCATCGATGCCGCGGCGGAGAAATCCCGGTTGAGCAACAATTGCAGCCACCTCCTCAGGAGTCTCGAGGAAATTACCCGAAAAGAGGAAAGAAACGCCAGGGAAATCGCCGAGCAGCGCGGCCAGGAAGAACGTCTGCGGGAGAAACTGGCGGGCATCGATACTGCTTTGAAGGACGATCTGCGCTGTCTTGAGGAGCTGCGCCATCGCCGGGAGGAGGCGACGGTGGAGTGGGAAGACACCGTGCGGGAGATGCAGGAGACGGAGGAGCGGATCGACGGTCTCAAGGAGGAACTGAGCAGCCGCACTTCCCGCCTGGCTTCCCTGAAAGAGCTGCACGACGGCTATGTGTGGTGCAATGACGCCACCCGATCGATTATGACGGCCAAAGCGGCCGACAGTATCAAAGGCGTGGATCGGGATCAGGTGATCGGCCTTGTGGTCGAGCAGCTCCGTGTCCCCCGGGAGTACGAGACGGCGGTGGAGGCCGTTCTGGGGGAGAAATTGCAGTATGTGATTGTCCGGAGCCAGGAAGCAGGCGTTCAGGCCATCGATTATTTGAAGGAAGCGGCGGTGGGCAGAAGCAGTTTTGTCCCGCTCGCCGTCCGCCACAGCGCCGCGCCGGGAGTACATGCCGAACACCTGCGGGAGACGGAGCGTCTCCTGGAGCGGATCGAGGTGCAGGACGGCTTTCGGGGCATCGCCGAGTACCTCCTGGGGGATGTCCTCCTCATCCCCGACCTCCGGAACGGTCTTGCCCTCTGGAATCGGAACGGCTTCCGGGGCACTTTCGTGACGCCGGACGGAGACACGATCAGTCCCCAGGGGGTTCTCACCGGCGGCCGCAACGGTAACGGCGCCCGGAGCCTGCTGAAGAACAAGCGGGAAATCGAGACCCTGGAAGAGGAGATCCACTGTCTTTCCGACTCCTTGCAGACCGATACGGACCGGCGCAAGGAAATGGCCGCCCGGGTGGTGCGAAGCGAGGAGGATCTCGATGAAATGACCGCCGCCATCCACACCCGGGAGTTGCAGTGGAACAGCCGCCAAAAGGACCTGGAAAGATTTGAGGCGGAAAGTAAGCGCTTGCGGCAGACCCGGAAGGTGCTCGAGTTCAACGGTGAAAGCCAGGCCGAGGAACGCCTGCTGCTCGATCAGAAACTGCAAAACGGCCGGGCGGATCTGGAGCGCCAGAGACAGCGGGAGCAGGCGGAGCGGGAGGAAGCGGCGGGCCTGCAGGAGGAGGTGGACCAACTGCGCCGGGATCTGGAGACCCGCGCCGGGGAACTGACGGAGGAAAAGGTCCGCCAGGCGTCCCTGGTCGAACAGAATAAATCCGTTCTCAAACAATGGGAGCGCCTGCGGGCCGAGGTCGCGGACCTGAAAGAGGCGATGCGGAAAGGCGGAGACGATACCCTTTCCTGGAAGCGACAGCTCGAAGAACTACGGGAATCGGAGGTCCGGGACAAAGCGGAGCTCATGGAACTCTATGTGGCGCTGGTGGCGCTGGAAAAGGAACTGGCGGAGAAGGGGAATCTTCATGCCCTGGCCGAGACATCGCTGCGGGACTGGGAAGGGAAGCGGCAGGAAACGAAGGAACGGTATGAGCAGGTAGGGCGGGAGGGGAGGAAACTGGAGTCGGAAGTCCGGGAGCTTTCCTATCAGTTGGACGGCCTGGTCCGCATGTGCGCGGAGAAACACCAAATCGACCTGACCGAATCGCCGCTGACGGAGCCGCCTCTGAGCGAGGAGGAGCGGCGGCTCCGGGAGGACCGGATCGAGAAAAACCGCCGGAGCGTCGCCGCCTTCGGGGAAGTAAACCTGCTGGCGATCAGCGAATACGAACAACTGCAGGAACGGTTCGCGTTTCTGAATTCCCAGTCCCGAGATCTCGATGCCGCCCTGAATACCCTGCAGCAGACCATTGCCAAGATCAACAGGATCTCCCGGCAGCGCTTTGCCGAAACCTTCGAGGCGGTACGCGGTTCCTTCCGGGAGGTCTTCTCCCGGATCTTCCCGGGTGGCAAGGGGGAGCTTTGCCTTACCGATGAAAGCGACCTCCTGGAGACCGGGGTGGATATCGATATCCGGATCCCCGGCAAGAGGCCCCAGAACATCAGCCTGCTGTCGGGCGGCGAAAAATCCCTGGCGGCCATTGCCCTGATTTTGGCCATCATCCTCTACCGGCCTACCCCCTTCCTCGTTCTCGACGAGGTGGACGCGGCCCTTGACGACGCCAATATTTCCCTCTTTGCGAAGATCATCCGGGAGATTGCGGTCACTTCCCAGGTGATTCTCATCACCCACAACAAAAAGACCATGGAAGTCGCGGAGAATCTCTTCGGCGTCACGATGCAGAAGCAGGGGATATCCACCGTGGTGTCCGTATCTCTGAACCGATCCTGAACCTTGCTCCTCCCCCCTATCCGCGGCGTCCCTCCGCGCCTCCCGTCTTTACTTCTCCGGGAAAAACGGTTAAAGGAGGCTTACCTTTTTCAACGGGAAAAAGGGGACGGTTCTCTTTTTTGGTGAAACGGTCATGACGGCATACCGTTACAAAGGGGGATGAAAACGTAACTTAATGTTCGCAAAGCGAAGCTTAATCTTCATAAAATGCAAAGCCCATCCCCGCCTCAATCCTCGCTTGAAAGGGGAACCAAATTATTTGTCAATGAAGTCAATCATATAGGAACGTATTTTCATGTGAAGAACGTGAAAAAAGGAAAAGTGGGGACGATTATCCTTTTCGGGAATCCTCCCCCGCCGCAGCTCCGGGGGGAGGCGTGGGAAACGATGCTTGATCCCTCCCGGCAGGTACAGGAGGAAGAACGAGGTGAAGCATGCTGGATGTATTTAAAAAAAAAGGTTTATTTGACAAACTGAAGGCCGGACTGGCCAAGACCAGGGATATCCTGCTCACCGATGTGGACGATCTCATCCTGGGAGAAAAAAAGATCGATCAGGAGCTGTTCGATGAGTTGGAAGAGGTGCTGATCCGTGCGGACATCGGGCCGGCCTTCACCTATGAATTGATCGAGAAGATGAAGGAGCAGGTCAAACGGAAAGAATTGAGCCGCGCCGATTTGTTGAAGAAGGTACTGCGGGATACCATGAAGGAGATCCTGACGGGTCAGGCGGCCGCTTTAAAGATCCCGCCCGAGGGGATCTACACCATTATGGTGGTGGGGGTCAACGGTACCGGCAAGACCACGACCATCGGCAAGATTGCCTACGAGCTGAAAAACCGGGGGGAACAGGTCCTCCTGGTGGCCGCGGACACCTTTCGCGCGGCGGCCATCGAACAATTGGAGGTTTGGAGCAACCGCGCCGGTACCCCGCTGATCAAGCAGCGGCCCAACGCCGATCCGGCGGCAGTGGTTTTCGACGCCATCCAGGCGGCGAAAGCGGGGAAAGGCCGGATCCTCATCGTCGATACGGCGGGACGGCTCCACACCAAGCTCAATCTCATGGAAGAACTGAAAAAGATGAAGCGCATCGTGGCGAGAGAGCTTCCGGGTGGACCGCAGGAGGTGCTCCTGGTCGTCGATGCCACCACGGGACAGAACGGGTTGGTTCAGGCCAAGATGTTCAAGGAGGAAGTCAGGGTCACGGGCATCGTCCTGACGAAACTCGACGGGACGGCCAAGGGTGGGATAGTAATCCGGATTGCCAAGGAACTGAATATCCCCATTCGTTATATCGGCGTCGGCGAAGGCCTTGAAGATCTCCAGCCCTTTGACGGCAATGCCTTTGTGGAAGCCCTTTTCGGTTCTGAAAGACAGTGAGGCGGCGATGAAGATCCTCGAATGCGTCCCCAATTTCAGTGAAGGCCGGGCGCCGAAAAAGGTCCGGGAGATTGCGGCGGCCGCGGAGGCCGTCTCCGGGGTAAGTCTCCTGGACTATTCCTGGGACACCGACCATCACCGCAGCGTCGTGACCTTTCTCGGGGCGCCGGAGGACGTGTATGAAGCGGCCCTGGCGGCAGGTGGCAAGGCCCTGGAGATCATCGATCTGCGCGGCCATGACGGGGTTCACCCCCGGATCGGCGCCGTGGACGTCGTGCCCTTCATCCCCCTGGCAGAGACGCAAATGGTGGAGGCGGTTTACTGGGCGCACCGCTTTGGCCGCACCTTTGCGGAACGTCACGGTGTCCCTGTTTTCTTCTATGGAGATGCGGCGGTCAATCCGGACCGCCGGCAGCTTCCGGATATCCGCCGGGGCGGACTGGCGGGTCTGATCGACCGGCTGTGTAACGGAGGCTGGCATCCGGATTCCGGGCCGTCCGCCTGTCCCGAGCGTGCCGGGGCGGTGGCGGTGGGGGCCCGGATGCCCTTGATCGCCTATAACATCAATCTGAAGACTGTGGATATCGCCCTGGCCAGGCGGATTGCCGGGAGAATACGGGAGGCCAACGGTGGTCTGCCCGGGGTCAGGGCGATCGGCGTCTTTCTGGCCAGCCGCAAACTGGTCCAAGTGTCCATGAACCTGACCGATTTTCGCGTCACATCCCTCCGGGATGCCTTTGATTTTGTAAGCCGCGAGGCGGCCGCGGCGGGGGCGGAAGTCCTGGAGTCGGAACTGATCGGCCTGGCTCCGCAGGCCGCCCTGAATGCAGAAACGGCCGCGGCGATCCTTCTGAGGGATTTCTCTCCGGCAAGAATAATCGAGACCCATCTGCGGAATGTGAAAGCACCACGGGTCGGTACGGATCCCCCCTGACACGCATCAGCAACGCAGAGTAAAGTTCATGATTTTCTCCGGGCCGCCCGCTGCGAACCTTTTCAGTGTCCGCCTTGAAATTGTTTGCCGGAGCGTGAAAGCGGGCAGATCAAAAAAAACGCCGCGGTCGATGAAACCGCGGCGTCTTGATCGGTTGCGCTGAGGGTTATAAAGGCCTTACGTTTTCCGCTGCCGGACCCTTCTTGCCCTGCTGGATGTCAAAGCTTACGCGCTGACCTTCCTGAAGGGTTTTAAAACCGGAACCCTGGATGGTGCTGTAATGAACAAAAACATCGCCGCCATCATCTTTTTCGATGAAGCCGAAGCCTTTTTGCTCATTGAACCATTTAACTTTTCCTTCTGGCATTTCCTGCATCCTCCTTTCCGTAAAGTCGGATTGCATCTCTGACAGAAAGATAAGCTCCGCTGTAATTCAAAATGCCTTTTTCCAACCTTTACTACTTGTTCCCCCCCCCGCTTGTCACGGCGGCGGAGATAAGATTATGGGTCGGCATATAGTACGGCGACCGAACGCTGTCAAGCATTTTGTCAAAATATTTTTATTCTTTGTTGCGCAGCCATAAAGAAAAGAGGTTTTATAAAAGAATAATCAATAATTCTTGACTTTGTTGGGCAATAGGCATACTTGTGAATTGAAAGCGGCCGCCGCTACTGGGCGGCTCCGGGCAGGCAGCATAAGACGAGGCCTCACGAAAGAGATTTTGAAGTGTCATGGACAGCCGCCATGTTCTTTGAGATGGCGGTTTTTTTATACCTCCTGAATAATGAAAAGACTCAAGATTTGCCTTATCAATCCCCGGTTCGATCCTTCCTATTGGGGCATGGACTATGCCCTGCCCATTTACCCCGGAAACAAGCTGTGCACCATGACCACCGGCGCTTTGCCCCATCTCGCCGGGCTGATCCCGGATCACGACGTATATCTTCTTGATGAGAATGTCGAGGAAATCGATTTCGGGACCATGAAGGATTACGATCTGGTGGGTATCACGGGCATGATCGTCCAGAAGGACCGGATGCGCTCCATTCTCCTCCGCCTTCGGGAAATGAAGGTTTTCACCGCCGTGGGCGGTGCCTATGCCTCCGTGGAGGAGGATTTCTTCACCGGCTTGTGCGATGTGCTTTTTTCCGGCGAGGCCGATGATACCTGGCCCGAGTTTGTGGCCGCCTTCGCCGCCGGCGACCCGTACAAGAAGCTGTACCACCAGGAAAATTTTACGGTCATGACCACCCTGAACAAACCGCGCTATGACCTCCTGAAGGTCGACCGGTACGCATCGGGATCGGTGCAGTTTTCACGTGGTTGCCCTTTTCAATGCGAGTTTTGCGATATTATCGTTACCTTCGGACGCCGCCCGCGGACCAAGAGTCCGGAACAGCTTCTCGAAGAACTGGAGGATATGCGCAAGGTCGGATTTTTCTCCTGCTTTATCGTGGACGACAATTTCATCGGCGACAAAAAGGCAGCCAAGGCATTGCTCCGGCTAATAATCCCGTGGCAGCGTGAACACGGCTATCCCCTGCGGTTGATGACGGAGGCAAGCATCAACCTTGCCGACGACGCGGAACTGCTGGAACTCATGTATCAGGCAAATTTTCGCTCCGTCTTTATAGGTATCGAGACGCCGCGCCTGTCGTCCCTCCAGGAGACGAAGAAATATCAGAATACCTCGGGGGGAACCCTGAAAGAAAAAATCGACCGGATCCGGAATGCCGGTCTGGACATCAACGGAGGCTTCATCGTCGGGTTCGATCATGACGACATCACGGTGCTGGACGATCAATTCTCCTTCATTCAGGAAAACGGCATTCTCCTGGCCATGGTGGGTATGCTCGTGGCGGTGCCCAAGACGCCGCTCTTCAAACGTCTGGAAAAAGAGGGCCGGCTGAGACGGGAAGATCCCAACTGTAATATCGTGCCCAAACAGATGACCTCCGGAGAACTCCAGCAGGGCTACTGGAACCTTCTCACCCGCCTCTACGCGCCCGAGGCCTTTCTCGACCGTTATTTCCAGGTGTTTCTGTTTCCCGAGTTCAACCGCCGGCGGGCGAAGATATGCGATCTGGCCAACGAAGGGAAAAAACTTCCCACTCTGGCCTACGGTTTGATCCTTTTATGGAATCTGTTCTGGACACTCTTCCGGGACGGCAGCCTGGGCAAGGTCGGAAGCGTCTATGTCCGGTATTTCTTTGGCCGCAGCATCGGTTATCGAAACGACATCATCGGTTTCGCACAGTTTATGAACCGCTGTGCAACCCATTGGCATTTCTACAAGTTTACCCGGGAAGGGGTGGCGGGACGCCTGCGCCTGTTCAATTCCGGTTGAGAAATCATCAGACAAATTCCGATCTGAATCGTCAAACATCCTTACCCGAGCCGTCGCCTTTTTCCCAGCCCATATTCATCCGGAACCCGATTGTTGAAAATTACGTTCCGGATTATCCTGACCTCGAAAGAAACACAGGAGGAGGAAAAACCATGAAGACCATTCTCGGCGCGCGAATCGAGTTCAATCCCCAGCGCGACATCCTGGGGAAGACGATAGAGAGAAACCGGAACGGCTTTAATCATCCGGCCGGTCTGAAAGGATTATAACCCTGAACTGGAAAGGGAAAGGAGGCGAAAGCCATGAGAAAGACAGGCGCCAGAGACAGAGAAAAATTCGCCAAGAAGGCGGGCAAGACTTGGTTGGATCCCATGTGCACCCCGCTGGAGCCCCGGTAACGCAAGCGTCTGACCGAGTCATCTTTACCTGGGCTTCCCTTTGGGGTAAGCCTTCCGACGGTGTGATATTTTCATAATCGGGAGGTAACGGTGGGTTCGCGGCAGGGATGCCTGATTGTTAACAGTGAGAGGAAGCGCGGATCATGAAGAAGGATAAACGGACATACCGGGGTTGGACGGACCCCATATGCACGCCTTATCGGCACAGGAAAGGTTGAACTGCCGGCGAAAATTCCTATCGGGGCGGTCGCAAAAACTGCCGGCAATTTCCTGATGAGGCGGCAAGAAACGGAACGTGCGGATACCTGCCTCTCTCAAAATTAAGGGCGGAGTCGATGAGACTTCGCCCTTAGTTTTTTGATTCTCCGGGGATATGCCGGAGGCGGTTGCCGAACCCCTTGGCCGGAGGGGGAAGAGAAGAGGCGAGTAATTACAACTCTGGCGGCGGGAGCTTTCCCGAAGACCGGGCGGGGAGAACGTCATTTAAGGCGATAATCATCGGTCTGGTCTTTTTCCTCGAAAACGAAGGAGTCATCCGGTACGTCATTTACGGTTCCCCATCCATAACCCCGGGCCTTCATGCAGGCTTTTGTACGTTCTTTGACGGCGGCCTTCCTATCCTTTTCGGCTATCCGGGCGCCGAACTCCGCGGCTTCCTGCTGGCACTGTGATATGTCCCGCCGGAAATTCAAGGGATCATTTTGTTCGCGGTGATACCAAACGTTGGGAGTGCAACCGCCGAGACCGGTTAGGAAAAATGTGATGACCACGCCCGACAAAATCGCTCTGGGGGAGACGCCGGTGACAAATGAGCGCATGCCAACCTCCTTGCCTTGAAGAATGCCCCGATAGACCTTTTCACGGGGCCGTAGATTCTATTATTGGACTGTTTTTGTACTTTACCCACCATATCCTCCGCTTCTTATTCCAGCCTTTTCATGGTGTGCCGATACAGATCGGTGAAACGGTTGTATTGTTCAATACCCTCCGTCACATAGGCTTCCATGTCCGGTGTTATGTCCTTGATTATCTTCGCCGGATTGCCGGCCACGAGTTTTCTTGCCGGAATATGCATGCCTTGCAGGACCACCGCTCCGGCCGCGACGATGGCCTCGCGCTCACAGACGACCCCGGGCAGGAGGATGGCCCCCATACCGATGACGCATCGCTCCCCGATGGTCACATCGTGAAGGACGGCATTATGGCCCACGATCACGTTTCCGGCCACGTTAACCCTTTCTCCGGGGTTGACGTGCACTGTGGCATTGTCCTGGATGCTTGTCGACGGGCCGATGACGATCGGACCGCAGTCACCGCGGATCACCGCCCCGGCGGCAATGTGGCAGAGAGGGCCGATCGTTACTTCGCCGATGACCACCGCCTCCGGATGGATGAACGCGGTCTTCGCTATGGTCGGTGCCTTTCCGGCAAATTCATAGATGGCCATGGTTATTCCTCGCAACAGACAGGCCTGGTTTGTACCGGAGCGCGGGCCGTTGCCCCGTATTGACGGGAACCTCCGTAAGTTCTCCAAACGGCGGGGCCTTGGGGGGAAACACGCTCGCCGTGGATCGTTTTATTGGTGCCCCCGGGGCGATTCGAACGCCCGGCACACGGATTAGGAATCCGTTGCTCTATCCTGCTGAGCTACGGGGGCGGAGGCCCTGTTTGCATGGGGAGATGGAGGTAGCATGGTTTTGAGCACCTGTCAACATGCTTCCCCAAAAAGGTCCCTCCTCTGGACTGAAATGAGCGACGCTGATTGATGCCCATAACCTTCTGAGGACCGCTTCCGTACCGAGGGTGGAAATCGGTTAAACTGACAGATGTCCAAACTCGACCGCCACGGTAGTTGTGATCCGCTCCTAATGCCCGCCGGCGTGCCGCATCAGCGGGAATCCGACGATGTTTCGCCGGCGCCGTGTTTCCGCATGGCTTCGAGATAACGGGCGTATTCCTCCCTGCTGAGAAATTTGCTTGTTCCGCGTTGATCTTTCTTCATTTTTCACTCCCGGCTTCTTTTGACTTCCTCTTGCCGCTTTTCGGTGGTAAAATAAAAGAAAAAGGGCCTTTGTGCCATCGGAAATTGCCTGATTGTTTTATGGGATGAACGGCGCCGCCATGTACTGGCGAGTGGCGCCGCCGGCTCGGTTTTTATCCGATGGCGGCAAAAACGCCTCAGGAAGGAGGAAAGACGAATGAGGATTGGAATAGTCGGTTTGGGGGGGGTAGGTGGGGTCTTCGGCGGCAGGTTGGCGGTGCGTTATGGATCCGCGCCGGATCATGAGGTGGTGTTTATCGCCCGTGGGGAGCATTTGAAGGTGATCCGCGACCAGGGGCTCCGTCTGGTAACGCCCGACGGGGAAATGATCGCCCGGCCCTCGCTGGCAACGGAAGACCCGTCGGCGGCGGGGCCCTTAGACCTGGTCCTGTTTGCTGTGAAAAGCTACGGATTGGAAGGGGCCGCCCGGTCCATTGCCGGTAATATACATGACCGCAGCTTCGTCATCCCGCTTCTCAACGGCGTCGATATTACCGAGCGGCTTCAGGGTATTCTCCCCAGGGGAGTTCTCGTCTACGGCACGGTTTACGTTTCGGCCTATATTGAGGCCCCCGGCGTGGTCCGGCAGGTAAGCCCCGCCGGCCGGTTGATTTTCGGGCCCGCCTCCGGCGGAGTGGAGGGGTTCCAGGGTATCGACCGGTTGTTTCAGGACGCCGGCATCGTTTCGGAGCTGACCTCCGATCCCATAGCGGCGCTGTGGACGAAATTCATCTTCATCTGTCCCGCCGCCAGCGTGACGTCCCTGACGCGGAAGTCCTTCGGCGCCGTGATGGACGATTCCGAGGCGAGGGGAATGCTCACCGGCATGATAGCCGAGGTGGAACAAATTGCCCGGGCCAAAGGCGTGGATCTGCCCGGCGATATCGCCGCCGCGACCCTGGCCAAGGTCCGGCAGTTCCCCCCGGAGACGAAGACCTCCCTCCAGTTGGATTTCGAGAAGGGGCGGCAGACGGAGATCGATACCTTTACCGGCTTCATCGTCAGGGCGGGCCGGGAACTGGGGATCGCCACCCCCCTTCATGAGCGTGCGTATGGGACCCTGGCGGAGAAAGCTTGACCGGGGGTGAAACCCGCCCCGATGCGTGGGAAATCAAGTAAGGAAAGATTAGGATGGGCCATTCCGGGCTCCTCGCCGCGAGATCGGGGCGAAGGAATGGCCCCTTCATTCAGTGTTGCCCCGAGTGCGGGAAAGGGAAAGAAAGCGGCGGGACGGAAATCCCTTTCGTCCCTCAGGCGTGCTCCCCCGCCTTGCGGAGGAGGAGTTCCCAGTCTTCGTTGACCATGGCCTGGATCTGGTCGAGGTCCTCCTCGCTAAGATGACGGAAGCGCCCCTGGAGCTTGAAGTACTCCCGGACAAGATACTCCCGGGGCTTGACGTTGATCGTGTAGTTGACCCCGTTCTCCACCTCATAGAGGGGGAAAATATTGGTCTGGACGGCCATGCGGGCGATCTTGATGGACATCTCCGAGGGAATCCGCCACCCCGTGGGACAGCTTGCGTAGATGTGCAGGAACCGCGATCCCTTCACATCCTTGGCCTTTTTCACCTTCCGGACCAGATCTTCCGGGTAGGCGATGTTCGCCGTGGCTGCGTAGGGGATGCGGTGGGCCACCAGGGCCTCGACAATGTTCTTCTTCCGCAGCTTCTTCCAGTCCGAACCGCTGGTCGTGGTGGTCCAGGCCCCGTAGGGGGTGGAGGAACTCCGCTGTATCCCCGTGTTCATATAGGCCTCGTTGTCGTAGCAGATGTAGATGAAATTCTCGTTTCTTTCCACGGCGCCGCTCAAGGCCTGAAAGCCGATGTCGAAAGTCCCGCCGTCCCCGGCCCAGGTGATCACCGTCGTCTCCTCGTCCCCCCGCATGTCCAGGGCCGCCCGGACGCCGCTGGCGGTGGCGCCGCCGGTCTCGAATGCGGTGTGGATCACCGGGATTTTCAGGGAGGACTGAGGGAAGGGGCCGGCGATGACGGACCAGCAGCACGCCGGTAGGACCATGACGGTCTTTTCCCCCAGGGCCTTCAGCATGAAACGCATGGCGATCGTGGCGCCGCATCCCGGACAGCCCACGTGGCCGGAGCACATCAATTCCCTGTCCATGGCTTCAAGTTGCACGGTTCACCTCCTGGAGCCCCACCCAGACGCTCTCCCGCCGGGGCGCTTCGCTCTTTTTTACCTCGAAATAGATGTTGGACAACATTTGCGTGGTGATATCCCGCCCGCCCAAACCGGCGATGTAGCCGAACACCGGCGGATGGCCGGGGGAGTTGCACAGGGCGGCCCGGACCTCCTGGGCGAAGATCCCGCTGGCCCCGAAGGAAAAATTGCGGTCCACCACGATGACCTTCCGGGCCTTGCCCAACACACGGCGCACGGCTTCCACGGGGAAGGGACGGAAGAGCTTGATCTTCAGCGCCCCGACCTTTTCGCCCCGGGCCCGGAGTTCCTCCAGGGCCAGCCGGGCCGTACTGGTAACGGTGCCGGAGGTGACGAAGACAATATCGGCGTCGTCGCAGTCGATTTCTTCCACCATGCCGTAACGGCGGCCCAAAATCCGGGCGAATTCACCTTCCACCTCGTCGAATATGGCCAGGGCGTCTTCCATGGCCAGGGCGATGTCGTGGCGCATCTCCAGGTAGGCGTTGGGGGTCACCAGGGGGCTCAGGGAGTAGGGATGCTTCGGGTCGAGGATGAAGACCGGATTATAGGGGGGAAGGAAGCGGTCCACCTCCTCCTGTTCCGGGACGTCCACCGGTTCGTAGGTATGGGAGAGGAAAAAGGCGTCCAGCACCACCATGGCGGGCAGGTTAACCCTTTCCGCCAGCCGGTAGGCCATGATTGTGGAGTCCAGGACCTCCTGGGAGTCCTCGCAGTAAATCTGCATCCACCCCGTATCCCGTTGGGCGAGGCTGTCGGTTTGATCGCTCCAGATATTCCAACCCGGGGCGAGGGCGCGGTTGACCTCACCCATGACGATGGGAAGGCGGGCGCCGGAGGCCCAGTGGAGGAGTTCGTGCATCAGGGCCAGCCCCTGGGAGCAGGTGGCCGTGAAGGTTCGCACGCCGGCGCTCTGGGCGCCGATCAGGGCCGCCATGCAGGAGTGCTCGCTTTCCACCCGGAGATACTTGGCATTCATCTTGCCGGTGGTGACGTAATCGGAGAGGAGCTCCACGATATGGGTCTGGGGGGTGATGGGATAGGCGGAAATAACCTGCACCTTAGCCAAGCGCACCGCTTCCGCCACGGCTTGGCTGCCTTCGAGGACCTTTTTCATGGCGTTCCCTCCTCATCCAGGGTCATGGCGTTCCGGGGACATTCCACGACGCACAGACCGCACCCTTTGCAGTAATCGTAATCGATGTGCCGGTCCGTCATGTCCCGGGACCGCAGGATGGAGACGTCGGGACAGAATAGATAACAGTTGTCGCAGCCGTTGCAGATGCCGCAGTTGAAGCACCGGCCGGCCTCCCGCATGGCCGTATGGGCCGATATCTTCAGATCGATCTCGTCGAAGGACGAATGGCGCTCCTCGATGAGGAGCCGGGGCTGGACGACCCGGGGTTCGTATTGGAAATAGTCGGCGTTGATCTCTTCATAGGCCACGATATGGGCGTTCCTTTCCCGGCGCGGACCGTTGAGATATATCTCCAGGGAGAGGGAAGGACCGCCGCCGACCAGACAGGAAGCGAGGCGATCCCTCATGGCCCCGGCGCCGTGCCGGAAGAGGATATCAAGGGCCAGGGCGGCCTGCTTCCCCGAGGCGATGGCCTGGGTGACATTCTTGTCGGCGGTGGTGAGATCGCCTCCGTAAACCACCGGCGCGCCCCGGTCGTCCTGAACGAGGACGCAGTGGCTGAGGCCGCGGATCGCTTCCGGCGCCCCCGGGACGGGGGGGGTATGCCAGGGGGCGGCGGCCCCGGCGCCGGTGGCCGTGAAGATCCGCTGCACGGTAATCATTACCGGCGCATCGGCGGCGGCAACGATTTTTCCCCGGCCGTCCCGGTCTTGTCCCGCGATGGCCATGGGCTGGAGGGTCAAGACGCAATCGCCGCCCGCTGCGTCGATCCGCACCGGGGCCAGCAGTTCCCGGATCTCCACCCCTTCTTCGCCGGCACTTTGCACCTCCTCTGTGAAGGCGGGCATGTCTTCCCGGCGGCGGCGGTAAACGATGACGGCCTTTCCTCCCCGCCGGACAATGCTCCGGGCCACGTCGATGGCGGTATTTCCCCCGCCGATGACGGCGGAGACGCCCGGGACGTCGCGCTTGACTCCCCCCCGGATTTCCCGGAGGAACGAGATACCGTCCTCAACCCCGGGACCCGCCGCACCGGGGATGTCCAGGGGCCGGTCGCGCCAGTAGCCGCAGCCGATGAACAGGGCGTCGTAGGATTTGAGCATTTCTTCAAAACGGGTGGCTGAAACAGCCTCGCCGGTGCGGATGCGGACGCCCTGGGCCTCGATGCGGGCGATTTCGGCGTTCAGGACCGCCTCGGGGAGGCGGTAGGCGGGGATGCCCCAGCGCAGCATCCCGCCCGCGGCGGGCATGGCCTCGAAGATCTCCGTTTCGTAGCCCAGGATATTGAGGAACCAGGCGGCGGAAAGTCCGGCGGGACCGGAGCCGATAATGGCGATCCGCCGTCCCGTCGCGGGTTGCAGCGGCAGAGCCGGTTTGGTCTCGTTGCGCGCGGCGGCGTCGGCGAGGAATCGTTCCATGGTGTGAATGGCCACGGCGGCGTCGAACTCCCGGCGGTTGCAACGGCCCTCGCAGGGATGGTAGCACACCCGGCCGCAAACGCCGGGCAGGGGATTTTCCAACAGGATGGTCTCCCAGGCCTCTTTGAAGGCCCCCTGGGTGATGAGCATCTCGATCCGGGCAATGTCCTCCCCGGCCGGGCAGGCGACGCTGCAGGGCGAGGTCTTTTCCTCGTAGCGGGGCCGGAGGAAACGCCAGGAGCCGGTCTTGTTGCTTTCCGTGGTGGTGGAGGTCCGGGGCATGTAAAGGATGTTCTGCAAAGCGGTCGGTGTTTCCATATGCCTCACCTATGATATCGAACCATGCAAAATTACTTCATTGTATGCGTCCCGGGCGGCGGCGATGTTTGCCTCCGGGTCCGAAGGCGCCTCTTCCTGGATGGCGCCGCAGGCCGCCTCCAGGGGCGGCATTGACAGCATCCGGGCGAAAGCGCCGATCATGGCCGTATTAACGATGGGATGGGTGCGGCTTCCCAGGAAGTGGCGCAGGGCGATCCGGGTGGCGTCCACGCAGGCGAGTTTCATGCCCCGGTAGGGGTCCAGATTCTCCGGGAGGGCCGGGCTGTTGAGGAGGACCCAGCCGCCTGGTTTCATGCCCCGGGTGACGTCGATGTTCTGGATCAGGGTCTGGTCCTGCACCACCACGTGATCGGGGGCCGTGACATTCGTCCGGACGAGGATCTTCTTTTTGTCCAGGCGCAAGTAGGCCTCCACCGGGGCGCCGCGCCGCTCCACCCCGAAGAAGGGGAAACTCTGCACCTCCCAGCCGGCCTGGAAGAAGGCCTTGGAAAGCAGGATCGTGGCCACCACCGTGCCCTGTCCGCCCCGTCCGTGAAACCGGATTTCCAGCATCTTTTTGCCTCCCATCCTTATCCTAAGGTTTGTTCCAGACGACGACAATGGCCCGGGCCGCCTGCTTGTCCAGTCCCCGGAAGGCATGGCTCAGGTCCGACTCGAAGTAGATGGCATCGCCCGGGGTCAGCACTTCGAGGCGCTCATGGGAGCGGAACTCCAGTCTTCCTTCCAAAAGATATACGAATTCCTCGCCTTCATGGGAGGAAAAAACCATGTCGCCCGTTTCCATGGGCTGAAATTCCACGAACAGTGGTTCCATGTGTTTGTCCGGTTTTCTCGTTTCCAGGGATTCGTAGATATAGTCCACCTCCCCTTCGTGGTGGTGGGGCCGCCTCCGGATCTTGATCCGCTGGTCTTTGCGGGTTACAGATACCTTGTCCGCCGCTGCTTCGTCCTGAAAGAAAAAGGCCATGCCAACATTCATGGCTCGGGCGAGCTTCAGGAGGGTGGCGACGGGGGGAGTGACGTCCCCCGACTCGATTTCCGCCAGGACAGATTTGGGAACGCCCGACCTGGCGGTTAGATCCATGATCGTCAACTGACTCTTCTCCCTGAGTTCCCGGACTTTTCTGCCGATGTTGACGTCCGTGAAGGTCCGTTCCGCTGCGTCGTCTTGTGTCATTTTCTTCACCTCTGAGCTGCCTGTTGTTTTATAATGCGCCGTTCAACCTTTTCCCCGCCGTCGCCGCCCCGTCACGGCGGCGATATTCGTGATTGAAAGATAACCTCTTGAGGCGTAGAATAACGGCGGAAGTCGTTAAGTCGTATCCGGTGAAGACCCCATTCCGGCCATCCCTGGACCCTAATTCTGGGGGGCAGGCGGTCATTGCGGCCCCCGGGGAGGAGAGAGATGATCACCATCAACGGTTATCTGCACCGCCGGGAACTGCGGGATCTCATCCGCCGTTCCATGTACGGCCACGTCCGGCCCGGCGACGGGGAACTCATCGCCCGCCTGGTCCATTACAACCAGCTCTTCGTTTTCCGGTACCTCCATAGTTTTGCCGACTGTCTGTTCCGGGAACTGCACGGTGTGGACCTGCGGTGGAAGAGCATCAGCCTGAAGGGGGATATCAAGGACGCCCTGGTCCGCCGTCCGCCGTATCGCAATCCCCGCATCGCCGAACTGATCAGAGATTATGAGGACCATCCCGGCCGGTTCTATCGGGAAACTCCCTGCCGGACCATGCTGTTTTTCCGGCCACGGGACGGCAATGAGGATTATTTGGGGTCCTGGCGGATCAAGCGGATCCGGCGCCTGGCGGAGAAGGCGGCCCGACGGATCATCGACTGGATCTTCGATGCGATCAAAAGCAAGGCGGATATTTTGGCCGATGAACGGGCCGCCCGTCTCTCCATTCCCCGGGAGTATCTCCTTTCCTCCCCGGAGGAGATGCAGGCTGAATTTATCGACGCGGAAGCCCGATTTATCGAGGATCTCCGGCGGCAGCGGGAGATCCGGGGGACCGGCGAGCTGGTCATAAATGACGTCGCCGGCATCAAGGTCGTGCTGGAGGAAGGGGAACAGGGGCGGATCCACGATGCGCTCGACGCCATGGGCGCGTGCCGGATTATGGAGGAAGAGCGCCATGAGGGACACTATAATGCCGTCAATCTCGTGGTCCGCATCGAGCCGTCTCCGGAGGAGGTGCTCCGGGAGCCGGCGCCGGCGGGCATCCGGACCGTCATGGCGAACCGGGGCGTCCCGCCGCACCAGGTGGATTGCGATTTTGCCGATTTCGTTCTTTCCGGAGAAAAAGACGTCTATCTGGAAATCATCGTTTCCAACTATCAGGAAATGCTGGAAAGCGAGATCGGACGCTGCATGCACGAGGATCGGATCATTGCCCAGCGCCTCCGCCAGCGGTACCGGGGGCACCTGGCGAAAAACGTGGAATATCTGATGCGTTACCTGTTCCTGTTTTCTCTTTCGAGCCGGGAGGAACTGCCGGATCTTCCCATTAAGCTGTGGGACCGCTACCTGCCCGATTATTTCGATGGGGTCATCGCCGAACTCTTCCAGATCCCCCCAGGCGACTTTTAATCTCGGGCGGGGGCGGCTATGGAGAGCCGGAACGTATGAGACGGGAGAGTCCGGGCGATCAGGGTCGTTCTCTTTTCAGCCGTTCGTGAAAGCCCGCCGCCTGGCCCCGGGGAAGGCAGATGCGGAAGTTTCCCGGGGGGAGGGCGCCCTGACGGATCTCCGGGTTCATTTCCCTGATGGTCTTGTAGGTGGCCGCGGCGGCGCTGGCGATGGCCGTGACGGGTGTCTCCTGGGACAGCGAAACATCTACCACATCGTATTCCAGCGGTGGATAGAGCTTGGCCGCCGGGATGGCGTAACCGTAGGCCGCCGGCGCCGACAGGATGGTTTTGGCGGCAAGGATGCGGAAGATGTAGGCCTCTGTTTCCAGCGGGAGATCAACGTCGTAAAAGCTTTTTGCCCCCTGCGCCTTCAGGCTTCCGGACATGCGGTTCTCGCCGCAGTTGTAGGCGGCGATGGCCAGGGGCCAGTTCCTGAACTCCCGATGCAAAGCGGTCAAATAATCGAGGGCCGCCTCCGTGGCCCGCTCGAAGTTGTAGCGTTCGTCGATCCAGCGGTCGATGCGCAGGCCGTACCTCTTCCCCGTGCCGTTGATGAACTGCCAGGGACCCACGGCCTGGGCGCTGGAAGTGACATAGGTCTTCAGGGCGCTTTCCACGACGGCGATGTATTTGAGGTCATCGGGCAGGTTTCGTTCCCGGAGGCGTCTTTCCACATGAGGAAAATAGCGGTGGGCCCGTTTTATCCAGAGGATCGTCTGGGGTTGGCTATAGACCGAGGCGACAAAGGCCTGATCCATCATTTCCCAGACATCCCGGCGGTCAAGCGGTACGGGGTCGCCGCAGAGGGTCAGCCGATCCGGCCAGTGATGGACCGGAATGGTCTGCCCGTTCACGCCGGCGGGGCAGGAGAGGATAAAAAACAATATGGGAAGAAGTAACCATCCGGGCATTCCGGCCGGCTTTCCCGGAATGGTGCACCGCACCTTGACCTTCATCTCCGGCCCCGACGCAACAGGCGGCCCGGCCGGGCTCGATGACCGCCTATTCCCGACCCATGCAGCGGTGATTTCCCGCCGGACCGTCGCTTATCGATCACTTTACCTCGTGCTTGCGGCATTATTTGCCGGAAAGATTGGCGGTTATTTTGGTATGAATCATCCGGGACGCCGTCTCGTCGCCCACCACACCGACTCTGACCCCAACCTCGGTAAGGGTTTTTTCCTTGAAGGTGACGGTAATGCGGACCTTCTCACCGTTGATCACCGCATCGATATGGCCGGTGCCGATGCCTTTCACCGGGATGACGTCGGTGCCGTGCATGTCCGCGACGGTCTTTTCCACCGCCGACCAGACCCGGTCAAAGCCAGCGCTGTAATCGGATTTGAGCACGCCGTTGATATACAGGTAGGTACCGGTACCGGCGCCTACCACGGCGCCCCCGACTACGGCGGCGGCGCAACCGGACAGCAGAAAGATGCCGATGAGAAGCAGTGATGCGGTACGATGGGACTTTTTATACATTTCTTTTTCCCTCCCAGGCATGAATATTGTCGTTGCCGCTCTTCTACCCTATTGGGCCTTTTCTGTAAAGGTTCTTGTGACTCCAAAGATGGCGGTCGGTAAGTGCCGCCCGGTGCGGCAAGCCTTACTCGTTGCTGATTCGGTTGAATTCCTTCAATATTTCCTCTTGCCGCCGGTTGAGGTTTGTGGGGATGGTCACGATGGTTTCGATGATCTGATCGCCCCGGCCGAAACCGCGGAGATGGGCGATGCCTTTCCCTTTCAGGCGGAAGATCTTGCCGCTCTGGGTGCCCCGGGGGATTTTCAGCTTTTCCGTTCCCGTGAGCGTTGGCACCTCGATGCTGTCCCCCAGGGCCGCCTGAACGAAGGATATGGGCACCCGGCAGATGATGTCGTCATCGGATCGTTGGAAGAATTCGTGTTCCTGCACATGGATGAAGATATACAGATCGCCGTTGGGCCCCCCATGTTCCCCCTGCTCCCCTTCCCCCCGGAGCCGGAGGCGGGAACCCGTCTCGACCCCGGCAGGTATCTTTATCTGCGCGGTTTTATTGATCTTTTCCCTACCGCCGCCGCGACAGTTCTGGCAGGGCTGGGTGATGATCTGGCCCTGGCCGCGACAGTTGGGACAGATGGAACTGATGCTGAAGAACCCGCTGGATTGGGTCACCTGGCCCCGGCCGCGGCACCGGGGGCATACCTCCGGAGAAGTTCCGGGGGCCGAGCCGGAGCCGCCGCATTCATGGCACCGGGCCAGCTTCTCGATTTCGATGTCCTTGGTGAGACCGAATGCGGCCTCCATGAAAGATATCTGCAGGTCGTACCTCAGGTCGGCGCCGGCCCGGGCGGAGGTACGGCTCCGGCCCCGGCCGTTGCTGAAACCGAAGATATCGCCGAAGATATCGCCGAAACTGCTGAAGATGTCCTCGAATCCGGAAAAACCCTGGAATCCCGAGCTGCTCAAGCCTTCATGGCCATACTGGTTGTATATCTCCCGCTTTTGCGTATCGCTCAGGACCTCGTAAGCCTCGGCGGCTTCCTTGAATCTTTCCTCCGCATCCCGGTCGCCTGGATTCCGGTCCGGGTGGTACTGCATGGCCAACCGGCGGTAACTCTTCTTAATTTCCTCTTCCGTGGCGTTGCGGCTTACGCTAAGGATCTCGTAATAGCATCTCTTGGTCATGGGTTGGTCGAATTCCTTTACTGCTCCTTAATAGCGACTCACTCTGAAGGCGCCTGTCCCAGGCAAACGGCGCTAATTTAATAAGCGCCGCCGGTGGTGTCAAGGCCGGCGCAAGCATTTCAGGACGTTAATCTCTTGAGAGCTTCTTCATATTTTTCAGCGGTTTTCATAATAATGTCTTCTGGAAGCTCCGGAGCCGGCGGGCGCTGATCCCAGGGGATGGACAGCAGATAGTCCCGCAGGAACTGTTTGTCGAAGCTGCTCTGTCCTCTTCCCTCCGCATAGCCGTCCCGGGGCCAGAAACGGGAGGAGTCGGGGGTTAGCAATTCGTCGATGATGATCAACTCCCCGTCATATATGCCGAATTCCATCTTGGTGTCGGCGATGATGATCCCCCGGTCGGCGGCAAGGGCAGCGGCCCGGTTGTAGATGGCAATGCCGGCGGCGATGACCCGGGCGGTCAATTCCCGGCCGATCAGACGCTCCGTTTCTTCTTTTGTGATGGCCAGGTCGTGTTCCCCTTCCGGGGCCTTCGTCGAGGGGGTGAAGATGGGTTCCGGAAGTCGGGATGACTCTTTCAGTCCCGCCGGCAGGCGGATTCCTGAAACGGTACCTTCGCGCCGGTAGTCTTTCCATCCCGATCCGCTCAGGTAGCCCCGGACGATGCATTCCAGCGGCAGGGGCCGGGCTTTCTTGACCAGCATGCTCCGCCCGGCCAGGACCTCCCGGTAGGGACGGCAGGCCTCGGGATAATCCGCCGGATCCGTGGAGATCAAATGGTTGCCGATGATGTCCGCCATAGTTCCGAACCAGAAGGCGGACATTTGCGTCAAAACCCGTCCTTTGCCCGGAATGGGATTGGGCATGACGACATCGAAGGCGGAGATCCTGTCCGTGGCCACAATGAGCAGCCGATCATCCAGATCGTACATGTCCCGAACCTTCCCCCGGCCCGCCATGGGCAAGCCGGGCAATGAAGAGACGACAAGCGGAGTGGTCATGATGTTTTCCCCCAATATTTAATGAACGGCATTCAACTCCCGCGAACCGAAGGAGAAGCTTGATGTTCATGATGGCGACGTTTACGAGTTCACCGCCGGTCCCGGTGGTGACGCGGTTTCCCCGGGACGACCCAAGACCCGCCGGTCAGAACTTCAGATAGGGGTTGTGCCGCTTTTCGTAGCCGATGGTCGAGGTAGGCGCCGGACCGTAATTGTGTCCCGGCAGCACCTTGGTGTCGTCGGGCAGGACGGCCAGTTTCTCCCTTAGTGAACGGGCCATGGTGTTCCACGAGCCTCCGGGCAGGTCGGTCCGGCCGATGGCGCCCACAAAGAGCGTGTCTCCGGTGAAGACCAGGCCCTCGCCATAGAGGCACATGCTGCCGGGCGAGTGTCCAGGGGTGGCGATGACCTGGAAGGCAACCCGACCCGCGGCGATCGTATCGCCTTCCCGGACGGCAATATCGGCGGGCGGGGACGATTTGGCCCCGAACATGCGCAGATACAGGGCGGGCGTGGAAACGAGCATGTCCGCGTCCGCCTCGTGGATGACGATTTGGGCGCCGGTGCGCTCCTTCATATCCCGGTTGCCGGATATGTGGTCCACGTGTCCGTGGGTGTTGACGATATATTTTATCGTCAGGCTGTTATCCGCCGCCAGGGAGGCGATCCGGGCCGTATCCGCGGCGGGATCGATCACCAGGGCCTCGCCGGTTTCCTCGTCGCCTACCAGATAGGCGAAGACGGCCATCTGACTGACCTGCATCTGTTTTAGAAACATCAATACCTCCCCGTCCTGAATCAGGGGCCTCCCCTACCATGATCCGGGCGGAAATGTCAACTCGTTAAGTATCCGCTAACAGGTCGTAAATGCTTGACAATGACCTTGCGGGGGAGAAAAGGCGCCCGTTTTCTTCTTGCTTCTTCTCCTCACCCGGACGGCCTATCACCGAACAGGGAGCGGCCGATCCGGACGATCGTGGCCCCCTCCGCTACAGCCGCCTCGAAATCCCCCGACATGCCCATAGAGAGCTCTTCCATATGCACTCCCGGGATGTCCGCCGCGGCGATCCGATCCCGTAGTATCCGCAGCGCGGTGAAATACGGCCGCGCCGCTTCGGGGTCGTCGAACCAAGGGGCCATGGTCATCAATCCCCGGATGGAAAGATGTTCCAGCAGAGCGATCTCCCGCGCCAAATTCAGCGCCTCTTCCCGGGCGACGCCCCGCTTGGTGGCCTCGCCGCTCACATTGACCTCGATGAGGATCGGGACGATCCGCTCCGTGCCGGCAGCCCGGCGGTTGAGTTCCCGGGCGACCTCCTGCCGGTCCACCGAGTGGATCATGTCGAAAAGCTTCACGGCGTATTTCGCCTTGTTGGTCTGGAGATGACCGATGAGATGCCATTGACAGGGATGGCCCATCAACTCGATCTTGCGTTTTGCCTCCTGGACGTAGTTTTCCCCGATGATATCCACCCCGGCGGCAATGGCCGCGTTTATCCGTTCGTCGTCCACGGTCTTGGTGACGGCCATGAGACGCACGTCTTCGGGCCGCCGGCCCGCTCCGGCGGCGGCCCGGGCGATCCGCTCCCTGATCCGCTCGACATTTTCGATAATGGTGGCATCGTTCATCTTTTTCACCTCATTATCCTCGCCTTCCGTCTGAAACAACGCTGGCGGCGGCTGGGGATCACCGGGTTTTCATCCCGCCGGGCGACATCCTTCATCCGGGGGCGGGGTGAAGGAAAGGGCGCCCACTGTCTTAAGGGCATCCACAACCTCGCAGAGCGGCAAGCCCATGACGTTCGTATAGGAACCCCTGATTTCCTTGATAAAAAATGCCCCGAGGCCCTGGACGGCATAGGCCCCGGCCTTGTCGTAAGGTTCCGGGGAGCGGATGTACCACATTTTTTCATCCAGGGAAATATTCCGGAAGGTTACGGAGGCCCGGACCTCCTGCCTGATAGCGATCCGTGCGGCAAGGCGGAGGAGGGCGAAACCCGTGTACACCTCGTGGGTCCGGCCGCTGAGCTTCTCCAGCATCCGCCCCGCCGCCGGAGGATCCGCCGGTTTTCCCAGCACCTCGCCGTCGATGACCACGATGGTGTCCGCCCCCAGGACCCAGGCCTGGGGGTGCATCAGGGCCACCGCATGGGCCTTGTTTTCCGCCAGTCTGAGGACATGCTCCCCGGGCCTTTCGTTTACGAAGAAGGTTTCGTCCACCCGGCTGGGGATGACCTGAAAATCCAGGCCCAGCAGACGCAGCAGCTCCTCCCGCCGGGGTGAGGCGGAGGCGAGAATCAGAGGGTGGTTGAGAGTCAGTCCCATAACAATCGGCGTAACCTTTCAATACGGTAATCAGCGCCCTTCGTGGCTAACACAGATCGCCTTCCCTGTCCAACGAAGATGTGCCGGGACGAGACTAGCCCTCGGGGTAGATTTGTTCTCCGCACAAGTAGCAGATGGCGCTTGGCGGCTAAGTCATGGATTCAGATGTTTTCAGCCCGTTTCGGCCCGAATAGCATTACCGTTGATTAGCCCTTGACAAGAAGTCGATTCGGCAGGAGAAGGTAAGGCAAGGTTTTCCCCCCCCGGTCGGGAGGGAACGGCACGGCGACAACGGGAGGAACACATGATCGATCATGCCGGGATTAAGGCCCTCGCACTGGCGGCGGCGCTGCTGTGGCTATGCGCGATGCCGGCGCCGGTGGCGGCGGCGAACCGCACGGTTCAGCTTCAGGTAGCAGGCTGCCACACGTGAGGAGACCGGGCCAGGATGGGGTCCATCCTGAGAAATACCGCGGGGGTGATCAATTTCGTAATCCCTCGGGAAGGCGTGGTCGTGGTTGACTTCGACGACGGGCGGACATCGGTGGCGGACATCGTCAAGGCGTTGGAAAAGGGGCGATTCAAACTCCGGGGGGAGCCGGCTCGATTGCAAACGGTAGTCGTTCCACCGTCGGCGGCTTCCCCGGCACCGCCGACCGCGGCCGGACTGCCCCTGTACGGAACCAACCCCTGATGGCCACGTAGAAGGGGTGAGGTCGTCATCACCTTAAGATCAGGACCTTCACATCAGAAAATCTTATTCTTTCTGCCGGATCTTGAACCCAGAGTAAAGGTGCGCCCCGGGAATGGCTCGAGTCCGAATACTCGACAAGAAGGCTGTCATTGACAAAAATCTTGATGTTTTTGCCTTTTGTTTCCATACGGATATTGTTTATGTCTTTGCGAAATAACCCCGAATGTTGCCAATCGTATCGTCGCCAGTTTGGGTTCATGGGATGCCAGTTTCCACTCAACCCACTGTAGATGTTATAAGATCCTTTAAAATCGAAGTTAAAGGCATAGCCCTGATTGATCGAGGTATGGTTGCGAAACGTTTTCTGCCCACCCGGTACCACGGTACATCTTGTCCCAATGCCGACACCCGACTTCGGACCGCTCAAGTGCTCCACCCTTACCTCAAAGATATAATCCCGGAATTCATCCTTGAGGATGAGATGCCCGCCGCTTCCCACAATCGCGCCGTTTTCAGCGTACCATTGGCCGTCGAGAATCTCCCAGTTGTCAAGATTCACGTAATACCCTGAGTCGTGCCGACCTTGCATCATCCTCTGGCCGATCGCTTTTTCCCCGCCGTCGTTATTTTTTAGTGTCTGTTTCTCTTCCCTGCCAAAAAGGTTTTCAACGAGTTCATTGCTCATTGCGGTGATCAGATTCAGATTGGTACCGGTTACATTCTTTCCCAGTTTGGCTTCGCCGGTTTTTACGTCTATCATTCGGGAATTTATGGTATAGGCATTGCCGATTCTTACGACCGATCCAACAATGATGAGATCCGCGCCAAGCACCTTGCCGATTTCAACAGCACTCTTGTCATCGATAATGCCTGATTTCTGAAACTTCTGCTCGGAGATGGCCTTGTTTATCTGGGCGCGTTCTACGACCCGATATTGCGTGTTGCTTACCAGTGCCGTCCTCATGATTTCCGCCACGGCCTTACCGAGATAATCCTCCGTTCCCATACTTTCAAAATCCAGGACGGCGACAGAGGGTTTGGTTTCGGCGCCTGGGGTTGAAAAAGCCAAAAATACGATCATTACCGCCGCAAGAGCGCTGTATAGGCAGTTCTTGTTCAATGGAAACCTCATGTCAAGATTTTGATCCTTACTCGCAATTATTGCTTCATATAGCATATTTTGTTGAGAACGGAATGGAATAATGCGTCTTTTCCCTTAAGCGTCAAGGTGAATATCGCCGCCACCCGTGTTCACCTTCTTCATGATGAAGAGATGACCGGCGGCGGGGACGATCATCAGGGATGCATGCATGTGTGCCCCTAATATAAGTAATGTGTAGATCAAGGCAACTACTCTGAAAATTAGGATGCTATTTTCCCTTTCTTTTGTTATCCACTGTCAGCAAGACTGATCAATAACGATTGATGAACTCGTAAAAAGTCATCATTGAGACGACGATGTAAAAAGCTCCAGAGGCAAGGCGCGCGAATCCTGAGGAATGAGACGTACTTGGGCGTACGTCGCAGTGACGAAGGATGAAGCGCAACGCCGCATATGGACTTTTTACGATGTCGTCACGATTGGTCCTCGTTAATTTTAGACCGCAGATAAGAGAACTTCAGGGAGAAAGAATTTTCTTGAGCCATCATCTTGTAAGAACTGGTTACTCCGCCCTTGTCGAGCGTCTCAACCGCTTTTCCCAGGGGGCGGCGCCGTCGGAGACTCTGTTTGCGATTCTGAAGATCCTGTTCAGCGAGCGGGATGCCGCCCGGGTTGCCCAGCTTCCCATCCGTCCCTTCACGGTCCGGCGGGCGGCGCGGATATGGAAGATCAGGGAGGCGGAGGCGCAAAAGATCCTGGAGGATCTGGCGGACCGGGCTATTCTCCTTGATCTGGAGAAAGACGGCGTTGCGAACTATGTCCTTCCGCCGCCCATGATCGGGTTTTTTGAGTTTTCTCTCATGCGCCTCCGGGGCGATCTCGACCAGAAGGTTCTGAGTGAGCTTCTCCATCAGTATGTACGTGTGGAGGACGATTTTCTGGAAGATCTCTTCATTAAGGGGGAGACCCAGGTGGGGCGCATCTTTGTCCACGAACCGGTCCTGCCCGGTCCTGAAAAGCCGGGGGAGGGGAGGTCAGGAGGAGAACCGGGAATAATGACGGCGACGGCGGGGGCCGCCGCGGATGCCGGCGATTCCGGCCATCAAGGGGCGACGGAAATAGGGAGTCTCTGCATCCTCGATTACGAGCGGGCCACGGAGGTCATCAAAACGGCTTCCTTTCGGGGGATAAGTCTCTGCTACTGCCGTCACAAGATGGCCCATCTGGACCGGGCTTGCGATGCCCCCCAGGAGATCTGCATGACCTTCAACGAACCGGCCCGGGCACTGATCAAACATCAGCACGCCCGCGTCGTGAGTGAGGAGGAATGCCTGGATCTCCTCCGGATCGCCTGGGAACACAAACTTGTCCAGTTCGGTTCAAACGTTCGGGAAGGGGTGGGCTTTCTCTGCAACTGCTGCGGCTGCTGCTGCGAGGCCATGGCGGCGGCAAGGCGCTTCGGTCTTCTCCATCCCATCCATACAACGAACTTCCTGCCTGTTTTGGAAACCGGGAAATGCAAGGGATGCGGCCGGTGCGTTTCCGTCTGTCCCGTGGCGGCCATGAGTCTCGTAACCGCCAATGATCCCCGGAAGCCCAAAAGGAAGGTGGCCCGCCTTAATGAAGAACTCTGTCTGGGATGCGGCCTCTGCGTCCGGGAATGCCCTGATGGGGCCATTGCGCTCAAGGAAAGGGCAGGGAGGATCATCCCGCCCCTGAATGCCGTCCATCAGGCCGTGGTCATGGCCGTCGAACGAGGGAAGCTTCAAAATCTCATTTTCGACAATCAGGCCCTGGCGAGCCACCGGTTTTTGGCGGCGATTCTCGGGGCGATTTTGAAACTCCCGCCGCTCAAGCAAGCCCTGGCAAGTGAACAGGTGAAATCCCGTTATCTCGAAGCCCTGATCCGGCGTATGGGTTAGAGATACTCGTTGTGGTTTTCCGCCTCCAGGGCTTCGACGGCCTTGCGGACGTCCTGTGATGATCCCCGCCGGCAGACGAGCAGGGCGTCTTCCGTCTCCACGACGATGAGATCCTCCACATCCACCAGGGCAACGAGCTTCCGGGGGGAATGAACCAGGCAGTCGCGGGTGTTCACGTTGATGAGATTGCCCGGAGTCCGGGCGGCGATCCCCGCGCCGTCCTTTTCCGATACCTCCCACAGGGCGTCCCAGCTTCCCACGTCGGACCAATCGAAGTCCGCGGGGATGATCAGGACGTCCCGCGCCTTCTCCATGACGCCGTAATCTATGGAAATGGAACGGAAGCGGCCATAGGCGGCGGCGATAACCTCCGCCTCCGCCGGGGTGTCCAGGACGGCGTCGATCTCCAGGAGCCCCGCGTAAATGTCCGGCAATGATGACGCCAGCTCGTTGAGGATCGTTGCGGCCCGCCAAATGAACATTCCGCTGTTCCAGAAAAATCCCCCCTGGGTGATAAAGGACCGGGCCGTGGCGACATCCGGCTTCTCCCGCAGGGACTTGACACGGAAGATCTCCACCTCCCCCTTTCGGGCGATGGGTTGACCCCGTTCGATGTAGCCGAAGCCGGTTTCCGGACCCGCCGGCCGGATGCCGATGGTGACCAGATGCCCGCCCTGGGCGGCTGTGTCGGCGGCGGCGGCCAGGACGCGGCGGAAGGTTGTTTCATCTCCGATCCGGTGGTCCGAGGGCAGGACGACCATGACGTCATCTCCGGCCCGGCGCTTCACCACCAGGGCGGCCAGGCCGATACACGGGGCGGTGTTGCGGCCCACCGGTTCGATAATGATGTTTTCCTCAGGGATCTCAGGCAGTTGGGCGATCAGCTCCCGGGCATGGGCGGCGCCGGTGACGATGAGGATCTTTTCCGGCGGCGTCAGGGGGAGCATCCTGGCCACCGTTTCCTGGATGATGGTCTTTTCGCTGCAGATATCGAGGAGATGCTTGGGCAGGCGGTTCCGGCTCCGGGGCCAGAACCGGGATCCCTTGCCTCCCGCCATGATGACGGCATACATGGTGACTAATTATCCTTTCCATTAAAAGTGGTGTTTTTTGTGGCATAGTTGCCTATTCATGTAAACCTTTTTTTTCCCGTTTTCCGGGTCGTTGCGAGCCGGCTGGTCAATCTTGATTCATCAGGGGTGGCGCCGCCTTGACCCTTTGACAAAAAAGCATTACTTTTTTTTGACATGCCCGTTGTTTTTCATATATCATTCCGATATTCAACACTTTCCGGGCAAGGAGGGCGCTATGGCTGGATTTACGCAAAAAACCATAGATTTGATAAAGGGCATTCTTTTCCGCCGCCAGGAAAAAGGCGGCATGCAGGGGGAAAGGTACGTCTTAGTCTTCCCCGGTATGCCGGAAGATACTTTCACCGTTGTGAAATGGTTTGACAAAGGGGCCCTTAACGAGGGCTACCATGCCGAATCGATTATCGTGACCAGGCAATCGCATCTCGATATCAATGAAATGCTCCTGTCCAAAATCTTCGCCTGTATCGATATGGGGGAGGGGAAATACATCCCCTATTCCGGTATTTTAGTTGAGATGGAAGCAATCAGGAAAGTGGATGAATACTACTTTTACCGGGTAGTTATCGTCCCCAAAGTCTGGTTGTTGACCCAGAGCAGGGGCAACCGGATATTCCTGGACAAGACAATTCCTGAGATCCTGGAAGCTGTTCTGATTGACGGGGGATTGATGCAAAGCGATTTCGAGTTCCGCCTCAAGGGAGACCATTATCGCAAGTGGGAGTATATCTGTCAGTACAGTGAAAGCCACTTTGACTTCCTGGTGCGGTGGCTGGAATATTCGGGGATGTATTTCTTCCACGAGGGGACCGATGAAGGCGAAAAACTGGTCATCACGGATACAAAGATTGCCCATACTTATTCACCCTTCGCCACCGTTCTCAACTACAGCCCGACGACGGGTCTTGAATCGGGCCATTGGGACGAGACGCTTAGCGCTTTCAGCGTCTGTTACGCCGGTCTTCCGAAGAGCGTGTCCCTCAAGGATTACAATTACCGGCGTCCCAGTCTGGAGTTGACGGGAAAGGCGGACGTAAATGCCGGAGGAGCGGGGGAAATATTTCTATACGGCGAGCATTTTCAGACTCCCGAGGAAGGGAATCTCATGGCCAAGATCCGGGCGGAGGAAATCAGTTGCCGCCGCGTGGTCTTTCGGGGCGAATCACGAGCGCCCTTCCTCCGTCAAGGCATTCTGTTCGAAGTGAAGGGCCACTACGAGGAGCAATACAACGGCCTTTATATGATAACCGGCATTGAACACCACGGCAATCAGGCGATCTTCCTTACCGCGGGTCTACGCCGGGAATTCAGCGACAGCGAACAGGAGCCGGTGTATCGCAATACCTTTACGGCCATTCCCGCGGACGTGCAGTACCGCCCTCCCCGCATCACCCCAAAGAAACGTTTCTATGGCGTCATCAATGCCCACATTGACGCGGAAAGCTCCGGCGAATACGCGGAAGTGGACAGCCAGGGGCGCTACAAGGTTGTGCTGCCCTTCGATCTCAGCGGTCGCGGCGGCGGAAAGGCCTCGGCGTGGTTCCGCATGGCCCAGCCTTACACCGGGAGCAACCATGGCATGCATTTCCCCCTCCACAAGGGAACGGAGGTCCTTCTGACCTTCATCGACGGTGATCCCGACCGTCCCATTATTACCGGCGCCGTTCCCAATCCCGACACCCCGAGCGTCTTGAACGATTCGAATGCAACCCGGGCCGGTTTCGTTACCGCCGGTGGGGGCGCCGTCGTTGCCGACGACACGGCGGGCAAGGAAGAGATAACCTTAAAGCAGGGAGATGATGCCGGATTCAAGGCGACGGGGAACGGACTTGGCGGCGGGGTAGGAAGTTGGGGCAACTATGCCTGGCACTATGCCGGCATGGGCGCCGTAGCTTTGACCAATCTGTTTTCCTTCGATGCCGGGGCAAGTACGTATATTCGTTCTATAGGCTTCAAGAAGGAGTTGCTCTTCTATTTGAACGGCCTCATGGCGGCTTGCCGGTATACCCCCGAGCTTCTCCCTTCCGGAAAGTCGCCTTCAGATCCGCCCTCGCTCTCGGAGAAGATCGAACCTTTTGTGGCGCTGGCACTCGATCTCGTGGCGTATTGGCTGATTGAGAAGTCGGTGAAAGCCCGCGTCAAAGCGCATAATTTTGCGGCGCCCAATATCGGCTACGGGATATATGCCGACGACAAGGGCGCCATAACGTACATGAAGGCGCCCTGGACCGTGGACAACCCGGACATCGCCTTGATCAGCGCCACGGGTCAGATCGATATCGTCGCCGGAAGAAACAGCCAGACCTGGGCCGAGAATAAATTGACGCTGGCCGCCGGGGAGGAAGTGTCAATCTTATCAAGCACCGTGGAGATGAACGCCGGCAAGATAAACATCAAGTCTAACAGACAGGGCGTCAATATCGACAGCACTACTGACGGGGTGAAGATAGGCACTACATTGGGCAATATCCTAATCAAATCCGAGGCCGGCCCCATCACCCTATCCCATGTTACCACGGAAGGAAACGCCACCGGTACGATTGTGATAGATTCCACCGGAAATATCACCCTCCGGCAGCCATCGGGAAGAATTACCTTCCAGACGGGCGATACAAAGATGACGATGTCCGCGGCCGGGCTGGTCGAAGTGACGGCAAGCCATGGTTTGACCATTGAGGTGGACAAAAGCAAGGTTGAGGTAGAAATGGCCGGAATCACCATATCTTCACCCTATGAAGTGAAAATCAATGATTTGACCGTTACGAAGACGGACCTGGCCTACAAGGGCAAGAGCGCAAGCATTGCCAATGTCTTGAAGGTCAAAGCGTAGATTGGCGAGACCGGAGATCGCAAGCATGAAGATCCTTAAGGACGCCCCCCTTTCCATTATGACAAAAATCTTCGGATACGGCGGCCGCTATTTCCTGTCGGCGACGGCCCTGTTGGGCTTCCCGCTGACATCCCCGGAAATCCTCCTGCCGGAAGACGAGCTTTGGTCCAGGGCGGCGGACAGTCTCAGCCG
>Ga0302248_1000256_pt1 | contig 56396 bp, 55 predicted proteins | sample AAG_UR_Leu_MG_FD_193528 | JGI IMG/M metagenome (GOLD analysis project Ga0302248, IMG submission 193528) | Enriched activated sludge microbial communities from anaerobic digester in WTTP, New Holstein, Wisconsin, United States - AAG_UR_Leu | ecosystem: Engineered > Bioreactor > Anaerobic >...
CCAGGTTCCACATGGCGTCACTCCGTGATCCGGAAGGTGAAGGTCAGCACCGACGTGAACTGCCGCAGCTCGGCCAGGTGCTCCTGCGAGTAGATGGGCACGTTCTCGGTCTTGGTCCACACTGCCTGGTGGTACGCCGGCAGGCGCTTCAGCTTGAAAAGCTCGGCGATCTCCTCGACCAGCCCCACCAGCGGGTCGATCTCGGCGGCGTCGGCGGCCCCGAGCTTCTTCTGAACCGCCACATCGACCTTGACCTCGCGCGGCGTGCCGTTGCGCGAGCCGAGTTCCTGCTCCAGCCCCTTGGGCACCACGGTCACGTGCAGGTCCTTCAGCTCGGCCAGGTCGAAGACCGGCTGGTAGGCCCGCTCGGCCGCGACCGGCATGGAGAGCGTCGCCGCATTCAGCTCGGCGACCACCGCATCGGCCACGCGCAGGAGCCCAGCTGCCACGGCCGCCTCACCACGCCAGCTTCACGAGAATGGGCAGGAGCGTCAGCCCAAGGGCAACCGCAGCCACCACCACCGCCGCCCGACATGCTCCGCAAGGGTGTTCGCAGCTCATCAGTTCTCCTTCCCGCGCGACGCCCCGGCCGTCATCTGCTCCAGGGCGCGCGTGTTCTTCTCCAGGGCATCGAGCAAAGTCTCCCGGACCCACTTGTGGTCCCGCTCGATGGCCTCGCTCATCCGCTTCTCGCGCAGCCAGTCGCGCCAGAGGACGTAGCTGACCACCAGGCCCGCCAAGCCCCACTGGCACCACATCGCGCTGTCGCCGCCCACCGGCACCGAGACCGCCAGGAGCGCACCCATCCCGGTCTTCATGACCATCTCAGGAATCATGGCGCGTCCTCCACGCCGACCTGCTTGGTGTGAATCCGGAGCGTGTGGCGATAGAGGTCGGAGTACCGCCACTCCGGCTCCTTGCCCGGGGCCATGACCTCGTAGATGAAGACCTTCCCGCCGTCAGTCTCGCGCACCTGGTCGCCGCGCCTCGGCGTCGCCTGCGCCCCGCCCAGGACCAGGTCGCGGGCCAGGATCAGAAAGTCCCGCGTCTCCGTGTGCTCCGCCACGCCGTAATCGTCGCGGACCTCGAAGACCGTCTTCCCGACCGTGGCCCGGACCTGGATGGTCTCCCCGGCGCGGACGTAATGGACGAACCGCGTCGCGTGTCTCACGCGCTCGCGCTCCAGCCACTCCAGTCCGCGCCGCAGGAGATCCACCGCCGCGCCCCTACTGGCTGAGCCGGGCCCGAACGACCGCGTCGGCGTCGGCCGCAGCCTTCACCGACTTGCCGAGGTACTTGTTGGCCCCGGCCTCCGAGTCGGTCTTGGCGACCGCCTCGGCGACGTCCCAGTAGAGCTTGGCCCCCGCCGGGATGGCGCTGCCCACGCCGGTCGCCTTGGGGAAGTCGAAGACTCCGACCACGGCCAGGGCGCCAAGCTCGCCAGCCTTGTGGCTGCGCTTGGTCACGCCCACCAGCTCCCCGACCACGACCACGTCCCCGGCCGCCACATCGGCCGCCGGAACGAAGTCCACCGCACTGCCTTCTTGCACGTACTCAGCGATCATGTTTCAGCTCCTCCGTTTGCCCTTGACCCCAGTTGCTTGCCGCGTATCCTCACACGCGCCTGGCGGTTGGGGCCGGTTTTCGCTCACCGGCGCGGACCACTCCTTCCGCCGGGCGTTCTTTTGTGCTCAGGCCTCGCCCTTCACCTTGACCGCGCCCCGCGGGTCCTGCTCCTTGACGCCCACGTCGATGTAGGCCCGGAAGCCCATGCCCAGGGCGTTGGCTGGCGCCTCGATCCGCTCGATGTTGGGGGTCTGCTTGCCGTTCAAGAAGACCAGCTCGAAGGCCGGCAGGACGTCGGGGTTCGCGAAGAGATACCACGCCTTGGCGCTGGCCCCCGCGTAGTAGCTGTCCGACATGTGCGGCGCCGACAGCACCGTGTACTTGTTCCGGTGGGGGTTGTCGGTCGGCACCTTGGTGACGCTCCCGCCGCCGGCGACCATGATCTGCGCCGCGCCCATCAAGAGCTCAGCGTCGGTCTCGACCTCGACCGGCACCAGGAGGGTTTCCGGCCGCACGTTGATCGGCTTCTGGTCCCGCGGCTTCGAGCCCGGGCCCGCCTTCTGCTTGCGGAAGAGGGTCTTGGCCTTGGTCAGGCTGTCCGGCCCGAAGACGGTGTCCGCACCCTCGAGCAGGTTCCCGCGGGCCAGGCTGAAGAACCCGCCCGGGTTCGCCAGGAGCAGCGTGAAGAAGAGCTCGTCGATGACCTCCGCCCCGGACCGCCCCATCTGGTTCGGGATCTCCATAAAGGCGCCCAGGTCGTCGTTGATGATGTCCTGCCGAGTGAACATCAGCATCTGGCCGTAGGTCTCGGCGCGGTTGGTGAACCGGTCCTCCGAGAGCTTGCCGTGCTTCAGCTCGCCATCGGCTGCCACGCGCTCGAACCCGCCGGTGCCGAGCAGGCGGTAGCGGCTGACCTCTTTGAAGTCGCTCACCGAGCCGATCTTGCAGATGTCGAGCGCGGCGATGGGCGCGGCCTCATAGGCGGCCAGCAGCACCCGGTTCATCACCGACTCCAGGATGCCCGGCAGGCTGATGGTCGAGAACCCCGCTCGGATGGTCTCGGTTCCGTCGCCGAAGACCCGCGGCACGTCATGCCCCTCGAGCCTGGCGCACTCGGCCACGAGTTCCCGCAGGCCGATGTGCCGGTAGGCGTAGGCCGCCTCCATGACCCGCTCGCCATACTGCTTGACGAGCGCGTCCGCCTTGAGCCCCGCCGAGAGGCAGGCCGCCGCCTCGAGGGTCTTCTGGCTGGCCGGCGCCCGGCCGTTCACGACCACCGGGCCCTTCGGGCGGCTCGCGCGCAAGACCTCCAGCTCGGTCTTGACCGTGTCCCAGCCCTCGGCGATGGCCTTGGCTGCCAGTGCCCGGTGCTCCTCGCCGCAGATCTTTTGCACGGCCTCGATCCGCTGGATGTCTGCCACGTACTGCGACCGCAGGCCCGCCAGCGCCTCCGCGGCGTCGGGCAGGGGCTCCGCGCCAGCCTGGGCGCCGGCCGCGGCATCCTTGCCGCTGCCGTCCTTGCCGGGCTCCGGCTCGGCGACCGCCACGGCGGTGCCGCCCTTCTCCTTCTCGAACATCGCCTTGAGGCTGGCCGTCTGCGCCTCGGAGAGATCAGCCAGCTTGAAACCCTGCCCCACGAGCCACTGCTCGAAGTCCATGTCATGCACCTCCGTATCCGAAACCGATGCTCTCCGCGCGGCGGCGACGCTCGCCGACGCATCCTCGTCCGCACCCAATGCCACGAAGCTCACCTCGCCCAACATCGACTTGCGCACCACGTAGACCGGCCCCGGGAAGTTCCGGCCGTTGGCCACGGCCTGCCGGCCCTCCGGGATGAAGACCACCTTCTGCGCCTTGGCCCCGATGGACGCCTGCCAGGGGAAGCCGTTCTCGCTCGAGGCGATGATCTCGGTCGCCGCCGTACCGGTCCCGGAGATGACCCCGGCGACCTGCAGCTCGTTCTCGGTGACGGAGACGTTGTCGGTGTGGCCGACGATCTGCCCCAGGTCGTGGTCTTTAAGGATGGGCCGGCTCCGCGCCGAAACGCGCATCCCGGCCAGGTCCACCACCACCGGGTGCGGCCAGCCGCCCAGCTCCATCGCCCCGCCGGTGTAGGCGACCATGTTGAACCGGCGCAGCTTCTTGGCGGCCTGGCCGTCGCCCTCCACCGCCCGGGCCTGCACGTCCTGCCAGCCCGTCACCGCCGCACAGATCGAAAGCTGCTTCTCCATCCCTCGCGTCCTCCCGTACTGGGCCTCGCACACCGCCAGCCGTTGAGCCGCCCCCGGAAACTCTCGCACCATCACCGCATCGCCCATGCACCGGGCCAAGAAGGCATCCCGGCCCTCGCCCGATCCCCGCTCAGGCAGCGGCATCGACCGCCTCCTCGTCGTCGACCTCGACGGCCACAGGCTGCCGGGCCGGCACTGCCTGGGTTTCCGTGATGCCGAGCTGCTTCAAGAGCGCGATTTCCTTCGCCCGCTGCCGGACCTCGGCCTCCCAGTCCCGCCCCTGGCGCGCAAACTCCACCGCCAGCGTCGTGGTGTTGTTCCGGAGCCTGGTCTCCTGGGCGGAGGCCTCCTTCGCAGGGTCCACATGCTCCTGGCCGTCCCAGAACCACTGATGCGACCAGTCGGTGCTGAGCAGGCGCGCACTCTGCGGCAACTGGCCGTCTACCAACACCGCCTCGCGAACCCACGCCTGGAAGATGCGGTCGAGAATCGCGCGGCCGATATGCGCCTGGTCCACCCGGATCGACTTGAAGTAGGTCTGGTGGTCGAGGCGACCGGAGGCGTAGTTATAGCCAGAGGAGTTGCCCGCAGCGACGTTGAACGGCATGTTCAGGCACCGGGCGATCTCGTTCAGTATCTCGTGCTTGAAGTCGGAATAGGTCGTCGCCGGCTGCTCCGCGTGGATCTGCCCCATCTTCCACCCGCCGGGCATGGTCACGAGCATCCGCCGCTCCAACTCCACCGTGTCCATCGGCTCGATGGGGTCGGCCTCGCCGTTGGCCGGAGCGTCCGTGTAGAGGATGCCCGCGAAGTCGGCCGCGCTCTCCGCCGCTGCAATCACCGCCAGCGTGTACCGTCGCAGCTGCGCGAAGAGCGGCAGCGCCGGCGTGATCTCCGGCACCCCCCGGCTCTGCCCCGGGCGGTCGGCCCGGAAATAGTGCAACACCGCGGACGTCGGCAGTCGGTCGTAGTCCAGCCCGAAGCCGAGCACCATGTCTCCAGGGTGACCCTTCAGAACGTGGTACTCGAACGGATTCCCGAATTCGTCGAAGATGATCCCGTCCACGGCGTTGGTTGCGATGAGCGAGAGGTCCGGCGTGGTCACTTGGTCGGCCTCAACGAGCCGCAGGTCGAGCTTCACCTTGTGCGCCAGCACCGGATTGCTGGTGAGGATGCCGAAGGCCTCGCCGTCCTGAGCCCTGGCCATCCGCATGGTGCGGAGCTTCTCGGCGAGGTCCACGGCGGCTGCCCAGTCAGCGAATGAACGCTCCACCGCCTGATTCACCGCCGGGTCGGCCGAGAGCATCTGCAGGCGCGGCCCCGTCCCCACCACGTCGTTGGCCAGCGTCAGCACTATCCCTCGGGCATAACTGTTGTTCGAGACCTCGTACCGGGCGCGATTGCGCAGGATTCGCCGGACCTCGGAGCTGGCCGCGGCATTCGCGGACAGGCCGTCGGCATGCGCCCAGTGACGGATGTTGTCGGGATTGGTGGCTGCGGCGTCGTACCGAGCGCGCAGCAGCTTCACGAGCCGCCGGTCCGCCCCCCGGAGGCGGACGACAGGCTTCCGTGAGAAGAACCCCTTGACCCAGCTGATCATCAGTCCGCCCCCGGGGGGACCATCTTTGTGCGGCGCAGGCGCAGGCCACGCGCGCGAGAGGCCTTCTTGGATTCCAGGTAGCGGTCCGCCTCGATCTGCTCGGCCAACGAGTGCTGCTCCATCTCGCCCGAGTCGCCACGAGCCTGACGAGGGCCCTTTGCATTGCGTCGGATGGTGTTGGCGAGATCCCTGGTCATCGCTCTGCTTTCCCGATCCGATGCGTCATTTGCCCGGAGAAGAGGAACTAACCGCGGCCCATGCCCCTATTGGATTTCTACCCGGCCGAATTGGCAGTTGGCGGAGGGAGGCGATAGAAACTGGCTCGGGTTCTGCCAGTAGAACTCCGGATGGCCTCCGCAGGGGCTGACCTTCGCCCGAGCGTCGCACCTTACCCAAACATGGCCCCCTGGGACGCTGCCGCGGATTCCCATGCTCGTGAAGCCCAGCAAGCGGTATAATGGGGCCACCAGCTTCGAAGCCCTGTTGACTGCGGAGGTGCTACAATGAACGAATCGGGAGAGGACGTGGTCAGGATGCTTGTGCGCGACTACCGCGAAGCGTGGCTGCTCACACTGGGCGTGCCGTTAGGCGTGGGATCGGGCGCCGTTGCGCTTCTGTTCGGTTGCGCCATCGAGCATGGCGCAGCCTTGGCGGCCATCGTTGCATGCGTTGTGGCGATGGCGGTGAAATGGCATTGCAGGAGGCCTCGTTTGTCGTCATGCGTTGGCCGCAGCAGTGACTGCCCGGCCTAGAGATTTGGAATTGGCTGGGTGCAATGGGCCCGTCGCTCTTTCACGGCCTTGTAAGCAACGTCGTGCCGGACCAGCTACAGATGGGGGATATTGCTGTCCGGATAAGAAGCTCACCGTCTACTATGAACAGTAAGATGGGCAAGGGAGATACAAAGGCTGACGCCAATTGGATTGCCAAGATGCTTGTCTCAAGTATTGCGTTATCTGTTCTGCTCGCCACAATTGCATGCGTGACACCTCCTCTTGTGCTTCACTACAAGGCATTGTGCTATCGTCATGCATGCAGGTCCCGTCTGATTCGGTACACGGAAGACGACCATGGAGTCTTGGACATATTGACTCAGTTACTCCTTTCATCCCATGCGTCACTAGTAGAAACGGAACACCTACTCGGCCCTCCTGTCGTGAGGGCAAAGCACTCTGACGGGACAGAGAGGCTCTTCTATATGCACCCACCAGTGCGACGCGACTTGGCTTGCAAGGGGTGGGAGGAGGAGGGGAAGACCCTTGTATTCCGCGGCGGGCAACTTGCTCTTGTCCTCCCTGAATCAAGCCTACCGCAAGGTGTCTGGATTGACCCGTGTCGATGGGATCTTGCGGAGACACCGGCCGAATAGATGGTGTTCTGGCTGATGAGAACAGACCGAGCCTCCGCTGACCCGTGGTGGCTGGTCTTGAGTGCCCCCCTAACAGCTCCTAGGGTCCCGTCCACGTTGGAACATCGCGGAGATCGACTTGAAGGCGCTCTCCACCCAGCGCCACCGCCCCAACATCCGACGTAGAGGCAATTCACCGCCTCCAACACGCACATGAAACTCAAGCATCTCTACCCACAGATTCAAGCCTGACAGACGGGACGCTAGTTCATGTAGCCTACTACTCTTTAGGGCTACTTTGCTGCTTCTTGAAGGCTGCCAGGTACTCGTCCACTAGGCTGTACTGTTTCTCTGTGGTCTTGGGGCTAAGCGCGTAATCAGTATCCTTAGGCTTTGTGTCTCCGGTCATGCTAACCTTGGCAGTCTTACAGTACTTGATAGTAAACTCCGGGATCGTCAATTCCTTGCCCTCGTGTGTTACCTTTCTGGTCCCTGCTGACACCATAGTGAGCGTAGCCTCATGAACGCGCGGCGACGCAACGTACTTCTGCATGTACGATGATGCAATTGGCGGTGGTGCTGCTACTTGCTCCTCTCTAACCAGAAGCGCATAGTCTTTGATCTTGATCGCTGCTCCTGGGAAGTCTTTAACGACTTCATCGAAATCCTTGGGGCATGTGCAACTCACCCACCCTGTGGAGACCTTGGATATGGACTGATCCCCCCCCATGCCTACTGGGAAGCCCCCGATTGCTAGACGTTGGTTATCTACGTGTGGTATTGTGCCATCAGGGTTTACCTTGAAGACCTCGAACCAGCGCGAGAAAGCTTGAATGGTCGTTGTTTGAGGCTTGCCTTGGACGGACCTAGTCAATGTCTGCGTTTGCACGACCAGTATCTCTTGAAGTAGGACCTTGGAGCCCTTGGGGCATTTCCAATCGAGTTTCTGCTGCACCGCCGCAGCGGGCACAAACCCGGGCTCAAACCCTGCCGACACGGTTGGCTCACCCTTGTTGGTGCCCACGGCACCTGTCAACTCGGTCTCCTTTTCAGGTGCTTCAGCTAAGCCTGCCACATCAAACCGGCTGGTCGGCCGACCAGTACAGTAGTCGTATTTCCCTGCTAGCATGTCCTTCGGATCTCTCTCCACAAACCTCCCATCGGTGGCGTCGTAAATCCGCAGCGCACTAAGATAGTATGGCCGCCCATTGACGTTGAGTTTCCACCATGCCTGTCCCTGATACCAGAAGACGGTAGGATTGGTGCCGACCTCGCTCAGCGCCTTGCCCCAGGCGTCGCAGAGCCCGGTCCATACCACGTCTCCGTTGGCGTCGGTTATCTTGTAGCAGGTCCCGCGATGGTCGATGTGCAGGTAGTACCGAGCGCCATCGACCTCCACTTCGACCACGGACCCGATGCCATCGATCACCTTGTAGCCGTGGGTCAGCTTGGTGACGCTCCCCGCGCTGGTCGTGATCTCCAGCAGATCGATCCCGTCGTGGCGGAAGTAGGTGGTCAGCACGCCCTCGGTCATCGTAACGCGCCTAAGCAGCGCATCGTAACCGAAGACGATCTCGGTCCCGCCCAGCGGCATGATCTTGGTGACCAGCCCATGCCCGCCGTGCTCGAAGTAGGTCACCGCGCCGCCCGGGGCCTCGATGATCTCCAAGTTTCCATCGAGGTCGTGATGGTAGTACGTCGTGCCCGAGGCGTCCGTTCTCCGGACGATGGCCCCGGCGGCGTTGTAGGCCCAGGCGATGTTCTCGCCCTGCTCGACGGCCGAGACGCGGTTCCCGGCCACATCGTAGTCCCACTCGAAGGCGTAGATGGCGTTGCCGGCCGCGTTCTTCCAAACCTCGCTGGCCAGCCGGTCGGCCTGGTCGTAGCCGAAGTAGGTCGTGATCCCATCGAGCCGGGCAATCCTCGTGATGTTCCCCCGGCTGTCCCGGCCGTAGTCGAAGTAGGCCAGGGGGGTGCCAGCGTCGTCGAAGTGCCGGATGGACGCGACCCGCTCGGCCTTGTCGAACTCGTAGTATGTCCAGGCGCCGTTGCCCCAGACCGACTTCGTCCGGTTGCCCGACTTGTCGAAGAGGTAGCTCGTGACATTGCCGCTTGGAGCCTTTACACTCGATATACGGTCAAGCTCATCGAACGTGTAGTAAGCGGTCCCGCCCGACGGGTAGACCAGCTTCGTCCGGTTAGAGTTCTCGTCATAAACGTACAGGGCCTCGCCGCCCACCGCAAACTTCTGGCTCGTGACCCGGTTCATCCGGTCGAAGGCGAAGTAGACCGTCCCCTCGGTCGCCTCCTGCGCCACTGTCATGTTACCGGCAGCGTCGTGCGCGAAGTAAGCCGCGTAGCCGTCGCTGTAGTAGGCCTTCGACCGCCGCTCCGCCAAGTCATGCTCGAAGTTGCCGATCCGGCCGGCCGGGCTGGTCGACTTTTTCAGGCTCCCGGCCTCGTTGTACTCGTAATAGGCCGTCTCGCCCAAGGCGTCCTGCACCCGGACAAGCTCGTTCCGCCCATTGTAGCCGTACTTCGTGGCCGCCGAGATCGGGTTGCGCTCCTCCACCCGGTTCCCGTTCAGGTCGTACTTGAAGACCGTGACCCCGCCGTCTGGCGCCGTCACGCTCTCCAGCCGGTTCATCTGATCGTAGCCAAACCCCGTCCGCCGAGCCTCCGCGCCCAGGCCCATCACCGCCGCCGTCTGGTTGCCGTTGGCGTCGAACTCGAAGTAGCTGACCACCGCATCGGCGTCCTTGGCCGCCGCCAGTTTGTTGCCCGCATCGAACCCGAAGTAGCTGGCGTAGCCCCGGGGCGAAACCGTGACGACGCGGTTGCCCGCGGCATCGTAGCCGAAGTACGCCTCGTTCAGCAGCGCGTCCTTGCTCTTCTGGACTCGTCCCACGAGGTCATATTCGAAGTAGGCCGTGTAGCCCCTCGGGTTGATCCGTTTCGTGACTTGGCCTACAGCATCGTAGACCGTCTGGGTGTCCAAGACAGTCGATCCGTCCGACGTGGTCTTGCTGTGCGTTTGCCGCCCGGCCTTGTCGTACTCCGCATAGGCGACCTGATTGAGCACCGGCAGGTGCGTCTTCGTCGTCCGCCCTGCCTCGTCGAACGTGAAGTACGTCGTCACGTTCAAGGCGTCGGTCTGCTTCAAAAGCCGCCCGGCCGCGTCGAAGTAGCTCTTCACCGCTGCGCCGCGTGCGTTCTTCACCTGGCTCTGCTCGCTCCGCGCCGTGTACTCGTAGTAGGTGAAGTACCCGGCCGCGTCCCGCTGCCAAGCCAGACGGTTCAGCTTGTCGAAGCTCGATTGGGTGATGTTCCCGAGCGCGTCCTTCAAGCTGATGCGGTTGCCCGCCGCGTCGTACTCGCTCTCCACCACCCCGCCATCGGCCGCGAAGATCTTGTTCTGTCGATTGAGCACGTCATAGGCGAACAGGGTCTCGTGGCCAAGCGCATCGCGGCTGACCAGGACGTTCCCGGCCAAGTCGTACTCAGCCTCGGCCACGCCCCCGCCGGACGACCAGGACGCTACCGCCCGGCCATTCGCGTCCAGCTCCGTGTAGCTCCCTCTGGGGGCGTAGATGATCTCCAGCTTCGGCCGCAGCGTCGTGTCGCCGGTGTAATGCCGCGAGTAGTAGTGCCGCGGGTTCTGAGTGTCATACGGATACCAGTCGTGAAGCACCCAGCCGTTGTTGGGCAGCAGCCCAGAGCCCCACCGGCTCAGGCTCCGCGTCACGTCCAGCGTCAGCCACTGCCCCGCCGTGTAGCTCAGCTGCCCCCAGCCCACACGCTCCACCGCGTGGTCCTCGCCAGGACCCCGGCAGCTCGTTACCGCCCACTCCTCCAGGTTCGAGGCCCGCCGCGGCGTAGACTCCAGCTCCTCCCAGGCCTTCAAAACCTCGAATGCCGAAAGCTCCGACGGGTAGCTCCCGTACTTGTAAAGCTTCAAGGCCGCCGAGATGATCACCGAGCCGTCTGGCACCGGCCCGCCCTCGGACTCGAACACCGCAAACTTCAAGAGACTCCGGTAGCCGTCCCCGAACACCACCAGGTCCGTCGCCGTCCCGTAATTGGTGTCCAGATAATAGTAGTACATGTAGTTGTCGCGGGTGCCGGCATAGCCGTTCAAGCCATCCTGCAGCGCGACGCTCTCGACCTCCGACGCGGCCGCAGGCCCGGCCGTTCCCACCTGCCGCCCGGCCGCGTCGAAGATGAAGTACGTAGCCGCCCCGGCAGCGTCCACCCGGGCCACCTGCCGCCCGGCTTGGTCATAGACCGTCTGCGTCTCCCGACCCAAGGCGTCCGAAACCACCGTCGGCCGGCCAGCCGGGTCGTAGCTGAAGTAGCTCGCCTGGCCCTCCGCGTCGAACGTCCGCTCCACCTGGCCGCCGGCATCGAAGTACGTCGTGCTCTCTTCCCACTGCCCGCTCACCAGTTGGCGCCGGCGCACCATCTCGCCGAACGCGTTGTACTCGAAGTAGCTGTAGTTCCCCAGCTTGTCGCGGCCCACCGTCTGGTTGCCACGGCCGTCGTAGCCGCTCTCCTCATAGTTCCCAAGCTCGTCTATCGACTTCACCACCCGGTCACAGGCATCGAACACCAGGTAAGCCGTGTTGTTGTTCGCGTCCTGCGTCCGGTCCTTCCGCCCGCCCTGGCCGTCCCAGTTCCACTCGTAACCGAACCGCGTCTGGTTCCCACGACCGTCCTTCGCGCTCGTCCGCTCCCCGTAGCTGTCGTACTCCCAGTACCCCGCCTGCCCAAGCGCGTTCACCCGCTTGATCAGCAAGCCGCCGGCGCTGAACTGGAAGTAGGTGACGTGCCCTAGCGCGTCCACCTCGGCCACTCGGTTACCCACCGAGTCATAGGCACTCTGCCTCACCCCGCCCAGCGGGTCCGTGCTCTTCAGCAGCTCCTGGTTCGCCTGGTACTGGAACTGTGAAACGTGCCCCAGCGGGTCCTTCCGGTTCGACACGTTCCCATAGGCGTCATACTCCATGTACGTCGTGTTCCCAAGCGCGTCCTGCTCTCGCGAAAGCTGAAAATTACCCGTCCAGCCCTTCTGCGTCTCCTCGGCAGCAGGGTTCTTCTCCGACTTGATGTTGTACGCCCCGTCCAGCGCATAGTACGTCACCCGGCCCAGCGCGTCGATGGCCTTGGCGTTCGCGCCCACGCTCGGGTAGCTGTAGTACGTCACCCGCGCCTGGCCGCTCGCCCCGTCCTCCCGCGAAATCTTGTCGAGGTAGGCGTCGCCCCCGTAGTCGAAGTACGTGACGAATCCGTCCGCGTCCTCCTCGGCCAGGATCTTCTTGTTCGCATCATAGAGAAATTGCGTCTGGCACCCGCCAGGACGCTTGATCTTCGTCAGATCTCCCGCCCCATTGTACTCCAGGTATGTCGTCCGGCCCTTGAAATCCACCACCTTCACGGGGTTGCCGGAGCCATCGTATTCTAGGTAGGTACACAGACCCAGGCCGTTGTGGACGGCGACCTGCTGCGCGCTGCCGTTATACCCATAGTAAACCGCGTTCCCGTGACGGTCCGCACGCCGGCTGATGTGGCCGTAGCCATCGGAGAGCTTCTCGTAAACCTGCTGGCTCCCGTCTGGATAAGCCTCCGCCCACGGACCACCCACCTGGCCGGTCAACTTCGTCAGAGTGCCGTTCTCCGACGCGTAGCTCCCTGCCGCATAGGTGTACGTGTACTTCCCGCCGCCACGACCGTAAACCGTGACGTTCCCGGTCCCGCCGTCCTCCTGCAAGTACTGCTCTGTCGCCAGCACGCGCCTGTTGCCAGGAGCCATCGAGCGATGGTAGAGCTTGGAGTTGTCCTCCGGCATGGCCAGCGCCGACGGGAAACTCACACCCAGGCGCACGTCCACCGCCGTCTCCCCGGCACCAAGGTCCAACGACGGGGTACAGCCGCACGAGGAGCACTCCTTCGCCGGTATCTTGCTCAGGCAACACTGAGGGTTGGGGTTCGTCAGTGGCGGACAATCACACCCGCCACAGTCCTTGCAGTGATTCGGGTTGTTCGGACCGCAACGGCCCTTGGCCGCCTCCGCCTCTCCCTCGCTCAATGGAGATCCGGCGTTCTCCGCTGGCTGAAGACCCTCGTCAGGCTGGATATGTTCTTCGGTCATTAGGCTGCCTCCGTCGCGTCCGGCATACCGCCCCACTCGCAGCGCCAAACGCCCCTATCCTGCCAGCAACCCCAGTTCCACACCGTACTTACACCTGCCTAACCCCAAAGTCAATCGAAAAATAATGGGCGGAAACGGACGACACGCGGCTCGACTTCAAGTCCTTGACATGTGCGCTTCGGCGTAGACACTCCGGCAGAGCCCGAGGAGGTTTTGGCTTGAAAGTATGTCTGGATCTCCGAGCAGTCACGCCGGGGGCGGCAGGCATCGGCGCTTTTGCGCGCTCGGCCGCGGAGGCTCTTGTCGGGCATGACGGAGACCACCAGTTCCTTGCCGTTGTGCATCGTAGCGCCGCGGACGCGTTCAAGCCTGCCGCCAACGTTCAGGTGCTTGTGGCGGGGGATAACTGGGCTTGGAGCGAAATCGAGTTGCCGGCGTTGATCGAGGAGCATCGTATCGATGCCCTCTTCTCGCCGCTATTCAGCTGCCCCGTGGTTCGCTCGGCGAGGCACGTCATAACGCTCCACGATGTCTTCCCCGAGAGCCACCCGGAACTCTGCACCCAGGAGTTCCTCGACTTCTGGCAGCATCGGATCGGACCGTCGCTGCGTTCCACCTGTCACGCCGTGGCCGTATCGGAGTGGTCGAAGGGACTGGCTGCGGAGAAGCTCAAGCTCAGCCCGGAGCGCGTGAGCGTGGTCCGGCAGTCGGTGAGTCCCAGCTTCCGGCCGCTTGAGCCGGAGCATGTGGCCCCGACGCTTGCCAAGTACGGCATCCGTGGCGGGGGCTACGTCCTCTACGTTGGCGCGCTGGACCCTCGGAAGAACCTTGATCGGCTGCTGGGCGCCTTCCTGCGGCTTTCCAGTAACGATCTGACCTTGGTGATCGTGGGCAGGGCGGTCGCTGCGGGCTACGATCCTGCCGCATCGGCGCAGCAGCTTGGCCTTGGCGAGCGCGTGAAGTTCCTGGGACGCGTGTCTGAGGAAGACTTGCCGGCGCTCTATTCGGGGGCGCGCTGCTTCGCATTCCCGTCGCTCGCCGAGGGCTTCGGCAGGCCGCCGGTTGAGGCCATGGCCTGCGGGGTGCCGGTGGTAGCCTCCAACCGGACGGCCTTGCCCGAAACCTGTGGCAATGCGGCATTGCTGCCGGACGCCGAGAACGCGGCAGCCATCGCCGATGCCTTGCAGGCTGCGTGCTTTGACGACCTGGTCCGGGAGCGGCTGATAGCGGCAGGCCGGGCGCGCGCCGCAGAGTTCACGTCGGATCGATTTGCAGCCGACCTTCTTGCGGCATTCGAGGCTGCCCTGGCCGGGCCGAAGGAGGGGCTGTGGCCAGGATAGCCCTCGACTGCCGCTCGGTCTTCCCCGGGATGGGCGGGATCGGTCGGTACGCGGCGACGCTTGCCGGCGCGCTGCCGCAGCTCGACCCTGGTAATGAGTACCATTTCCTCGTAACCGATAAGAAGGCAGACCAGCCGCTGTCCGCGGCGCCCAACGCCAGTGAGCGCCCCTTCGCCTGCGGAATGATCGACGAGCGATGGGAGCAGCTGGAGCTGCCGGGCGAACTAGCCGGGATGACCGCCGATCTGTACCACTCGACGTGTTTCACCCTGCCAGTGGCCGGCGGGGCCAGGCGCAAGATCGCCACGGTGCACGACGTGATCTTCAGCCGGCACCCTGAGCTGGTGGACGAGAGGCTGCGGAACTATCTCGACCGCTGGACCGAGGTGTCGCTGGACGTTGCTGACCGGATCATCACCGTGTCGGAGTTTTCCAAGCGCGAGATGTGCGAACTGTACGGGGCTGATCCCGGAAAGGTGCGGGTGGTCTACAACGGCGTCGACCCACGATTCGCTCAGGCAGGCGCGGCCGCGACTGCCAAGACAGCGGCGAGCAAGCTGAAACTGCCCAAGCGTTATGCCCTATACGTCGGGGCGCTGGAGGAGAAGAAGAACATCCCGAGGTTGCTTGCGGCCTGGAAGCTGGTCTCGGCCAAGGTCAAGGGGCTGAAGCTGGTCCTGGCTGGCGGAAAGGGCGGGAAAGGCTTTGACGCTGAGGCTGCCGTGAAGGCGGTAGGCGTCGATGACTCGGTAGTCCTGGCTGGTTACGTAGCAGACAGCGACCTTCCGGCGGTCATGGCCGGAGCGGAGATATTCGTCTATCCGTCGCTCTACGAGGGCTTCGGCCTGCCGGTGCTTGAGGCCATGGCCTGTGGCGTGCCGGTGGTCACCTCCAAGACCTCGTCACTGGGCGAGATCGCCGGCGATGCAGCACGGCTGGTCGACCCCGAGAGCGTGGAGGATCTGGCCGGCGCGATGGAGGAGGTTGTTGCGGACCGGAAGCTGGCCCAGTCGCTTGTGAAGAAGGGACGGGCTCGGGCTGCGGAGTTCACGCCGGACAGGTGCGCCCGGGAGACGCTCGCAGTCTACCGCGAGGTGCTCTCGTGAGGATTCTGCACCTATCGAGCGAGTACCCGCCGCAGAAGGTGTTCGGCCTGGGGCGGTTCGTCTACGACCTGGCGGGCGCACAGGCGGCGGCCGGCGACGAAGTGTGCGTGGTCACCAATTCCTTCAGCGGTGAGCGCTATGACATCGTGGAGCGCGGAGTACGGGTAGCCCGGGTGCATTTCCCTCCGCCGCCGAAGCCGGCTGAGGAGTCGGCCACGGTGATGCAGTTCAACACCCAGGTCCTGGAGCGGGCCGCGCCTATCATAGAGCAGTGGCGGCCGGACGTGATCAACGTCCACGACTGGCTGACTGCGGCGGCCGGGGAAGTGCTCAAGGCGGTGCATGGGCTCCCGCTGGTCATGACCGTGCATGATACGGTCATGGGCAAGTCCTTCGGGGAGTTGGATAACGAGCGCAAGTTCATCGGCCGGATCGAGGAGTGGATCTGCCGCCGTGCCGACCGGGTGATAGCCAACAGCTCCTGGGTGAAGCGCGAATTGGTGGACACTTACGGTGCCCCGCCCGGCAAGGTCGGAGTGACGCCCTGCGCGGTGGACGTTTCGGCGTTCGCAGTGAGTCCGGATATCGAGCATCTGGATGCCTTCCGGCGGGTGCTGGCGCAGCCTGACGAGCCGATAGTGCTCTATGTAGGGCGGCTGGACCCCGAGAAGGGCCTGGAAGTGTTGATGAACGCGCTTCCGGGGGTGTTGGCCAGGTGCCCGAAGGCGAAGATCGTCCTGGCCGGCCGGGGGCGGATGCAGGAATCTCTTCAACAACACCTGGAGAAGAACCGGCTGCTCGACCGGGTGTTCTTCGCAGGCTACGTCCGGCCGCCGGCCCTGGCGCTTCTCTACCACGTCGCCGATGTCCAAGTGGTGCCGAGCACCTATGAACCCTTCGGGATCGTGGCGCTGGAGGGCATGGCGGCTGGCAAGGCGGTGGTGGCCTCAAGCACCGGCGGACTGTCGGACATCGTGGAACACCGGAAGACCGGGCTCTTGGTGAAGCCCGGGAGCCACGAGGAGTTGGCCGAGAGCCTGGTTGCCATGCTGATCGACCCCGACCGGCGTAGGCGTTTCGGCCTGGCCGGGCGAGACCGTGCGGAGAAGGTGTTCAACTGGGCCCGCGTGGCGGCCATGACCCGGGAGGTCTACGGCAAGGCCTGCCGGGGCGAGCCGATACCCGAGGAGCCCTGGGAGCGTGCAAAGCCGCGTCCCCCGGTCGTGGCGGCCACAAGCAGCCGCCCACAGGTGCTTTTCGACTGCCAGCAGCTTTCCGAGCAGACCACCGGGCTCGGCCGGTACAGCGAGGAGGTGCTCAAGGCCGTTCTGGCCCAGGACCTGGACCACGAGTGGGTCTTGCTGTGCCACAGCGAGAATGCGTCATACGTCGAGAGACTGACTCAAGGCCGGCGCAACGCCAGGCTGATAGTCCTCAAGCAGTCGGTTTCGCTGGACTGGCGGGTGCAGCAGGACATGCTTTCGGGGCTGATCCCCCGCGAGAAAGTGGGGCTGTACTTCTCCCCGGCGTTCCTGTCGGTGCCTCCGGACCTCTGCCCGACGATCTCCGTAGTCCACGATGTGACTTACCATGCGCTGCCGAAGGGACTCTTCCCGAAGAACTTCCCGGAGTACATGCACGCGTGCGTGACGGACACCTGCCGGAACGCCGCGCGGATCATCACGGTTTCCGAGCACTCCAGGCAGGACATAGCCCGGGTCTATGGCTATCCGCCGGAGAGGATCGCGGTTACCCATCTGGCGGCCGACCGTGAGTTCTTCAAGGGCCGGACGGAAGAGGCAGTCGCTGCGGCGCGCAGGAAACATGGCCTGCCTGGGCGCTACATCCTCATGGTCAACGTCGGCTCGCCCAAGAAGAACTTCGGCCTGCTGCTCGACGCCTATGCCAAGCTGCCGAAGGAACTGCGCAAGGACGTGAAGCTGGTCGGAGCCGGCGCCTGGCCGCCGGAAGTGGACCTCCCGAAGATGGTGCGTGCGACAAAGCTGGGCAAAGACGCGATCCTCACCGGCCAAGTGCCCACGGAGGACTTGTTCGCGGTCTACGCCGGGGCGGAGTTGTTCTGCTTCCCGTCGCTGCACGAAGGGTTCGGGCTGCCGGTACTCGAAGCCATGGCCTCGGGCGTGCCGGTGGTCTGCTCGAACGTCACCAGCCTGCCGGAGGTCGCCGGGGACGCGGCGGTGCTGCTTGACCCGAAGGATGCCGAAGCCTGGGCCAGGGCCATCTCGGAACTGCTGGGCTCCCCGGAGAAGCGCGCGGAGATGGCCAAGCGAGGGAAAGAACGCGCTGCGGAGTTCCATTGGGAGAAGACGGCCAAGCGGACGCTTGAGGTCATCCGGGAAGTGGTGGGGACGCAAGGCAGCCCGTCGGCTCCAGCTGGCGGCGAACCGCGCCAAGCCCCGCGGCTCTCGGGCTGCACGATAGTTCGGAACGCGGTGAAGCTCGGGTATCCGCTGGAGGCCTCAATCCGGTCCTACCTGCCGGTCTGCGACGAGGTGGTGGTGGCCTACGACCCGAAGTCCGAGGACGGGACTGAGGGACTGGTGCTGGATTTGGCCAGGCGATACCCCAAGGTCCGGCCGTTGGCCAGTCCCTGGAACATGGCCAACCACGAGGGCGGCACGGAGATCGCCATCCAGAGCAACATGGCGATCCAGGCCTGCAGCGGCCAGTGGGTGCTCTACGTCCAGGCCGACGAGGCGGTGCATGAGGGTTGTCACGCGGCGATCCGGCAAGCCCTCGGGCAGCCGGAGATCTGCGGCGCGGTCTTCACGCGCCGGAGCTTCATGGGGACGCTCGACCGGGAGATCCCGGAGTATCGCCGTGGCGGGCTCTTGAGGCTCTTCAGGCGTGGGCTGGCCCAGGCCGCCGGGGATGCCATGTCGTGCGCCTTCCTGCAGAAGTCCGAAGGCAAGGTCGTCGACCTCGGCGCCGGACTCTTCAACTACAGCCGGATGGGCAGCCGCGAGGAGGTCATCCGCCGGGCTGAGTCCCTGCATGGATTTTATCACCAGTCGGCCGATGAGGTTCGCAGGAACCTCGACAAGGAGTTCAAGCAGGAGACGGCGCACTTCGACCCGGCGGCGCATCCTGCGGCGGTGCTGGAGCAGCATGGGCGGGAGTGGATGCCTGCCGGCGCGGCCGTTCCCTGTACCTTCCCGGTGACGCTGGGGTTCCTCCTGGGCAGCCATGAAAGGGAGAACATCCAGCCGTTCCTGTGGCAGTTCCGTGGCTGGCCGGGCGATATCGTGGTCTTCGACGACCAGACGCCGGAAGACTGCGGTGAGCTGGTACGAAGGACGGTGACCGAGCTGCTGGGCATCGCGGCCGACCGGCTGCAGATAGTGCGCCGGCCGCTCGGCGGCGACTTCGCCGCGGCGCGGAACCTGGTCCAGGAGTTGGCCCGCTCACAGTGGGTGCTGCACGCCGACCCGGACGAACGCTGGGACCCTGGGTTGATCCGCAGCATTCGGGAGGTGGTGGCTCAGCTCGACCGCGACGGCAAGCGCGTCTGCTGCCTGCCCTGCGCCAACTTCCTCGACGGGGTGCTGGTGAACGACCTGCCGGACTCCGAATGGACGGAGGAGGGGCTAAGACGGACAACCGGCACGACATCTTGGCCTCCCCGGAATCGGGACGTGCATGCCAGGCTGATGCGGAGGGATGTGAAGTGGGGCGGCAAGCTCCACGAGTCCCCGGCGGCCAATGAGCCGAGGGATCGCGTGGCCTACCTGCCTGATGCCTGGATACTGCATGCCAAGAGCTTGGCGCGCCAGCGCACGCAGGATCTCTTCTATCGCTCCCTGGGCCAGAAGGGCGGGATGCCGCATCCGGAGATGGTGGTGACTCTCCGCGAGAAGGTCTTGGCGGAGGCCATGGGGCGGTTGCCGAAAGGCCCGATTACCATCGTCGAAACCGGGACGATCAGGGACGCGTCGCCGGCGGCACGGAGGGGCGATGGCTGGAGCACCCTGCATCTGGCCAGGCTGCTCTCCATAAGGAACCACCTGGGCGGCCAGCTCTACTCAATCGACATCAACCCAGACTACATCGAGACTTCGAAGAAGATCGTGGACCCGGAGCTGCATCCCTGGGTGACGTGGATCTGCTCGGATTCGCGCAAGGCGATCAAGGAGCTGTCGGTCGAGGCCATCGACCTGCTCTATCTCGACTCGGCCGACGACCCGAAGCTTATCCTGGAGGAGTTCGAGGCGGCAGAGTCGAAACTCTCCGCCCGCGCCGTCGTGGTTGTGGACGATACGGGCCAGTCTCGTATCGGGCCCATGGGCAAGGGCTCGTTGCTCTTGCCGGAGCTCGAACTCCGCGGCTGGCGGGTCGAAGATCGCCACGAGGGGCAGTCCAACATGGCCGTGGCCTTCCGCGTGCGGGGCAGGCCATGAGCCATCCGCTTCGCATCCTGACCCTGGCGACGGAGTATCCTCCGGCGCGGGGCTATGGCCTGGGGCGGTACGTCTCGGAGTTTTCTGCTGCGCTTGCCGCGGCCGGCGCGGAGGTCCACGTCATCACGCTCAACTGCGATGCCGAGAACGCCCGGCAGATGACGGACGGGGTCATTGTGCATTCGCAGAGAGGGGCAGATCACCCCGAGCACTACGGCTGGGTGTCCGGGGCGGTCCTTAACAACCTCTGGCTCCAGAAGCTTGCCCTCCAAGTCATCAAGGAAGAAGGGCGCTTCGACGTGCTCATGTCGCACGACTGGCTGGGGGTGCTGGCGGCCAAGAGCCTCAAGGTCATGTACGACATGCCTTGGGTGCTCTTCATGCACGACACCGAGCCCGGCCGCCGCAACAACAAGCTCACCGCGGAGCAGCTCTACATCGCGGAGACTGAGACCTGGGCCTGCCAACTCGCGGACTTGGTCGTGGCCAATAGCGACTTCCTGGCCGGCGAACTGGCGCGTTTCCACAAGGTCCCCAAGGAGAAGGTTGCGGTGGTCCCATGCGGCATTAATCCGGCCAGGTTTGACACCGCCTGCCATCTGCCCGACTTCCGGGATCTCTTCGCCCAGCCTGACGAGAAGCTGGTGCTCTACCTGGGCCGGCTGTCGCCCAGCAAGGGCCCGGATCTGCTCGTGGAAGCGATCCCAGCGATCCTCGCCAAGCACCCCAAGAGCAAGTTCGTCATTGCCGGCGATGGCGTTCTGGCCGGCAAGCTGCAGGCCAGGGTTGGGGAGCTTGGGGTGACCGACAAGGTCCGGTTCCCGGGGCATCTTGCCGGGAAGGTGCTGGGCGCCGCGTACCGGGTGGCTGACCTGGTGGTGGTGCCGAGCCGCTACGAGCCCTTCGGGATGGTTGCACTCGAGGCCATGAGCTGCGGCACGCCAGTGGCGGCTGCGGATGTCGGAGGGCTCAAGGGACTGGTCCCGAGCGATGATGTGACCCGCCGGTTCGCCGCCGACAACCCCAAGGCCCTGGCCGTTTCGGTTGCGATGCTCTTGGGGCGAACAGTGGCCGAGAAGGATCGCGAGGGACTCAAGGCCAGGGCCGCGTCGTATTCCTGGTCGAAGGCGGCCGGTTCGGTGCTGGGGGCCTGCGCCAAGCTCAAATCGAAGGCGGGCACATGACCTACAGTGCCCAAGCCCTTGATCATTTCAACCGCCCCCGTAACGTGGGGACGCTCGACAATCCCACGGCGGTGGGTGCCGAGGGTGTGCCCGGCCGCGGCAATTACATGATCATCCACATCCGGGTAGAGGCCGGGCGCATCCTCGACATCCGCTACCAGACCTACGGCTGTCCCGGTGCCATCGCCTGCGGGTCGGCCGTGACAGAGCTGGCCAAGGGCAGGACGGTGGAGGAAGCCAGGGCAATTTCCCGGGATGACGTGGACAAACACCTGGGCGGACTGCCCCTTGGCAAAGGCCACTGCGCCGACCTGGCGGTGAACGCCCTGCGCAGTGCACTCGGCAAGGTGCAGGCATGAAGCCCGGCTGCGGCCCGCGCTGCCTGGCCATGGCCTGCGAACGGCTGGGCACGAAGGTCAAGGTGGAGGAGATCGCGGAGCTTGCCGGCGAGGTGAACGGGGAGACCAGTCTGGCGGGGCTGGCCAGGGCGGCGCGGCACATCGGCTTTCGGGCTGCGGCGGAAGCCTGGACCGTAACCGAGCTTCTTGACCACGGCCAGGCGCTGGCGGGCAGGACCATTCTGCATCTGGCCGATCCCGGCCACTTCGTCCTGCTGACAGCAGTGGGGCGGGATGCCGTGACCGTGACCGACCCCACCGGTCTGAAGATGGCGAAGACCAAGTTCACTGTGCAGGAGTTGTGCACGGCCTGGTCCGGCAAGATACTGGTCCTGAGGGGCGTCCCGGGAGGCAAAGGGCTTTGAGCGAACAGGCCGTGCAGTTCTCGGTGCTCACCTGCTGCTACAAGTACCTGCAGCGGCTGCGGGTCTTCCTGAATGCCTTCGCCCGCCAGGACTTCCCCTTGGACCAGTTCGAGGTTGTGGTCACGAACCCCCAGAGCCCGGACGGGCTCAGGGAATACCTCGATACGCTGAAGCACGCCGTGCCGGCCATGAACATCGTGCGCGTGGACGTGCCGGAGAACAGGCGCCGCAACCGCGGCTGGATGATCGCCCGGGCATTCGAGTGCTCGCAGGGCACGACGGTGATGGCCGCCGACTGCGACATCGTAGTGCCGCCGTTCTTCGTCAAGGCCATGCTGGCGGCCTCCAACGAGCGGCCTGGCAACGTCCTGGGCGTCTACCGCAACCTGCTCTCGCCGGAGACCTCGGCCCGGATCATCGCCGGCCTGATCGATCCCGTGGCCGGCTTCAACGAACTCACTCGTGAAGACCGCCACGAGGACAGCGGCTTCCGCGGCGTCCTGGGCTACTGCCAGGTCGTCCCTCGCCCCGCGATGGAGAAGACCGGCTATCCCGAGGAGTTCGACCACATCGCATCGAGCGACGTGGAGTTCGTCAAGCGGCTCGGAGAGCAGCAGGGGATAACGCCGGGGTTCGTTACGGGCATGCGCGTTCTGCACCTCTGGCACCCCAGGAACTGGGAAGGCACGGAGGAGTTCCTGTGAACGATCTGCTGGACCCGTCGATTGAGGTGCTCCTGAGGCCGGCGAACCTTCGTCGCCTGGCCGGCGACGAGGCCTTTCGGCGCGGCGGCGCGTGCATTCGCGAGCACCCGGTCCGGTGGTATGCGGCTCCTTCGAGCCACAAGGCAACTGCCCTGCTGGGCACTGAAGAGCGAGAAGCCAGCCTTTGGGTCGAAGACAAGGAACTCCGCCATAGATGCTCATGTCCGGACGGCGCGCGCGGCGCATTCTGCGAACACTGCGCGGCGATAGGGCTGTCCTGGGGCAGTATGTTGCAGGTCTCTCAGCCCTGGCTTCTCGAGTTCGGGCAATCGCTGTCCTGCAAGGAGTCGATGGACCAAGTCCGGCGATGGGCAACGTATTGGCAGGAGATAAGCCAGGCTGCCACTGAGTTCCTCGCCAAGTGCCCGGAGCTGCTCAACCATGTCCGCGACCTGGAGCAATTGGCCGAGAACCCGCCGAAAGGCATAGTGATGACGCTCATCCTGTGGGCCAAACGCGATAGTGCATTGACACTGGAGTTCCGGGGAATCGCCCAGAAGTTCAGGAAGCTGATCGGCTGGAACAGGCATCCCGAGATCATCGCTTTCAGGGGCTACGCTTCCACAATCATCGACCGCATGTGGCAGTTGCAGTTGGTGGCCCATTACCCGAGTACCGGAACCCGCGTTCGTGAACAGGACTACATTTCTCTCGGCAAGAGACTGCCAAGAGTAAGCGTGATTCAGGAGCCTGAACCGGCATCGGAGCCGCGCCTAAAGCTGCAGGGCCAGTTGCGCCGGGTCGTTGAAGACATGTCCCTGACTTCGGCGCACATGCAGCGCGAGGTGCAGGCCGTGAAGGAGAACTGCGCCGAACAAATCGGCGCTTTGAATCTTGTGGTGGTGGCGCCCGGAGAGGCCCAATCGGTCCGTCCTTCAGAATCCGGGGGCAGCCACGATCCCTGCGCTCATGAGGATGCCGCCGGCCTGTCGCAGGCCGATTCCGGAGGAACGAACCCGTGAGATCCTTCACCCACAACTACTACCTCGACGTTCCGCTCTCGCACAGGCTGGTCATGGCCATGCGCGCGCTCGGGGAGTTCCGCGGCCGGCAGATGCTCTATGCCGAGCAGTCCCCCGAGGTGCTGGAGACCATGCGCCGGGCGGCCATGGTCCAGAGCGCCGAGTCTTCCAACCGCATCGAAGGCATCCTGGTGCCGGCCGACCGCATCGGCCCGCTGGTGGACCGGAAGGCCAAGCCCAGGGACCGGTCTGAGCAGGAAGTGGCCGGCTACCGCGACGTGTTGGCAGCCATCCACGCCAACCATGCCAACGTGCGGCTGTCGCCCGGCCTGATCCGGGCCTGGCACCGGACCATGCACCGGTACACGAGCGAGAAGGGCGGCGAGTGGAAGCCCCGCGACAACGCCATCCTGGAGGTTCGCCCCGATGGGCGGCAGGTGGTGCGCTTCAAGCCGGTCTCGGCGGTGGGCACGCCCAAGTTCATGGATGGCCTCGTCGAGCGCTTCCATGACGCCTCGGCCGAGCACAAGGCCGACCTGCTGCTGCTGATTGCCAGCTTCATCCTCGACTTCGAATGCATCCACCCGTTCATGGACGGCAACGGCCGCATCGGCAGGCTGCTCACGTTGCTCCTGCTCTACCAGAGCGGCTACGAGGTTGGCCGCTACATCAGCCTGGAGCGGATCGTGGAGGAGAGCAGGGAAACCTACTACCAAGCTCTGTACAAGAGCTCCCAGGGATGGCATGACGGCGAGCACGACCTGCGGCCATGGTGGGAGTATTTCCTGGGGATGCTCACGGCGGCCTACCGCGAGTTCGAGGCCCGCGTGGGAGAAATCACATCAGCCCGGGGAGCCAAGCGCGAGATGGTCCGCAATGCCATCAAGCATCTGCCGGTGCGGTTCAGGTTCGCCGATCTGCAGCGGGCCAGCCCGGGCGTCAGCTACCCGACGCTGAAGCGGGCCCTGGCCGAGCTTAAGAAGGCTGGGAAGCTCCGGTGCCTCGGCAAGGGTCGTGACGCCTTGTGGGAGCGAATAGGATCACAGGGCTATTAATAGGATCACGAAGCCCCGAAGTGATACTATTAGACGATGACGCCGACACGCAGGATGAAAGCGGCTGACAGATGCAAGTTGCCCGGCAAGTGCGCTGCTCGATCAGAAGGCCCCGCGGCGGCTGGGGCGCTCTTTTCTGCCCATTATTTTTCGATTGACTTGGGCGGCAGGTAGGTGTAAGTACGGTGTGGAACTGGGGTTGCTGGCAGGATAGGGGCGTTTGGCGCTGCGAGTGGGGCGGTATGCCGGACGCGACGGAGGCAGCCTAATGACCGAAGAACATATTCAGCCTGACGAGGGTCTTCAGCCGGCGGAGTCTGCCGGCGCTCCATTGAACGAGGGAGAGGCGGAAGCGGCCAAGGGCCGTTGCGGGCCAAACAATCCCGATCACTGTGCGTGCGAGTGCACGACCTGCGGGTGCGGGAACTGCGAGAACCCGAAGGGGAAGGACAGCAAGGCGAAGATCCCGCCTATCGACGGATCTGGCCGGTGCGGTTCGGCCCGGGCGGTGGACCTGGGTTCCGGGGAGACGATGTCTGGAGCCTGCCTCGGCATAGCGATGCCCCTGGCTGGCGCGATGTGCCCGGACGAGGCGTTTTCATTCCATCGCTCCATGGCGCCTGACAGTCGGCGGGTGTCCGGGACGCAGTTGTACCTGGTGGAGGATCCTTCCAACTACAATGTGACGGTCTACGGGTATCACGGATGCAAGTATCAGTTCACCTATTCGGCCGGGCAATATACGCCTGAGGTAGGGGTGCTGAGCCGGCTGGAGGGGCAGCCTGGGGGGCCGTGGATAGAGACGTGTCCTGACGGGGTGCAGCGGCTCTACGTGGCTGGCAGCGACGGGAAGTTGGTGAAGCGCTACGACCGTCGGGGCAACGTGGTTTACTACGACTACAACGTTGACGGGCGGCAAGTGGCGGTGAAGAGCTCGACGGGGCTGGCGACACTCCTGGACTACGACGGTGCCGGCAACGTGGTGAAGGTAAGGGACTACCAGGGCCGGACGACGTACCTGGAATACGATGGTGCCGGCAACGTGACGAAGATCACGCGGCCCGGCGGGTGCCAGAGCCAGTTTATCTACGATGGGAACAAGAGGATCATCGGCGAGCAGGATGCCGACGGTTTCACGACATATTTCCAGTACGGGGGCGATGCTTACCTCGACAAGATCTCGCGGACGGACGGGGCGAGCGGCCAGACGCGGGTGACGTACTACAGCTACCCGAACGTGGGGGCCAATGCCAAGGCCATCGATGCGCTGGGCCGGGTGACGTACTATGCGCTGGACGGGGCGTACAACATCAAGTCGGAGAAGAACCCTGCTTCGGAGGAGACGCAGAAGGGCTGGACGGGGAACTTCCAGCTTTCGCGGGAGCAGGACGCGCTTGGGAACACGACGTACCTGGAGTACGATGCTTACGGGAACGTGTCGAAGCGGAAGGACCCGCTGGGGCACGTTTCACAGTTCCAGTACCAGGCGAACCAGGAGCTGCTGAAGAGCACGGACCCGCTGGGCGGGGTGAGGCAGAGTGCCTATGACTCGGCGGGGAACCGAGTGGCCGAGGTGGACGAGCTCGGGCACGTCACCTACTTCCAGTTCAACGCCGGAGGCTTGCTGATCAAGCGGGTGAACGCGCTTGGGCAGGCGGAGTACTGGGAGTACGACGGGTACGGGGAGCGGACGAGCGCGAAGGACGGCCGCGGGAACCAGACGCGGTTCGGTTACGAGTGGAACTGGGATGGCCAAGGCGGGCGGAAGGACCGGACGCAGGACGCGAACAACGGCATTGCCTACCTGGTGTACGATGCCTGCGACCGGCTGGTGAAGTCGATAGACCAACTGGGCAATTACGAGGAGAGCGGCTACGACGGTCGTGGCAACCGGACGGTGAGCCGCGACAAGCTGGGGAACTACAGCTACTTCGAGTACAACGCGTTCGGCGAGATGGTGCGTCGCCGCCAGTTGGTGAGCGGGCAGTGGGAAGAGACGGTCACCTACTTCGATGCTGCCGGCCAGGCGGAGCGGACGTTCGACGCCGAGGGTCAGGCGAGCTACTTTGCCTACGACCCGGCTGGCCGGCCGACGGCGGTTTCGGACGCCTTGGGGCGGGAGACGCAGACGGTCTATGACCAGGCCGGGCGGCAAGTGGCCCGGGTGGATGCGGCGGGGTCGGTCACGTACTTCATCTTCGACGCCGCCGGGCGGCAGGTGGGGACGGCCGGGCCTGTGGCCGCGTCAGAGGTCGAGAGCGTCGCGCTGCAGGATGGCTTGAACGGCTATTCCGGCACCCGCGACAACTACATGTACTACTATTACCTGGACACCAATTACGGGACGGCGACGGACCTGGTGGTGTTCGGGGACGGCTACCGGAGCCTCCTGAAGTTTGCGGTGTTCGAGTCCGAGGGCGGGCCTGTACCCGATGGCTCGGTGATCATCTCGGCGGCCTTGAAGCTCTACAAGTACGGGAGCTACCCGTCGGAGCTTTCGGCATTCGAGGTCTTGAAAGCCTGGGAGGAGCTGGAGTCGACGCCGCGGCGGGCCTCTAACCTGGAGGAGTGGGCGGTAACAAGCTGCCGGGGTCCTGGTGAGGACCATGCGGTCGAGCGGGTTGCCTGGGGGCAGCTGAGCTACACGGCGGGGCAGTGGCTGACGCTCGACGTGACGCGGAGCCTGAGCCGGTGGGGCTCCGGGCTGCTGCCCAACAACGGCTGGGTGCTTCACGACTGGTATCCGTATGACACTCAGAACCCGCGGCACTACTACTCGCGGCATTACACCGGGGACACGACGCTGCGGCCAAAGCTGGAGATCATCTACGCCCCCAGAGGGAGCTACACGGAGCTGGACGCGAATGGCCGGGCGGTAGCGTCCTGGTCGTCCGGCGGGGGCGTGGCCGAGAACGAGTTCGATCTGGCCGGGAACGTCCTGGTGAATCGCGATGCGCTTGGCCACGAGACCCGGTTCGCCTATGACGTGCTCAATCGGCAGAACAAGGTCTTCGCGGCCGATGGCGGGGTGGTGGAGAGCGAGTACGATGCGGCGGGTAACCGCATCAGCGTCAAGGACGCGCTCGGGAACATCACCCAATCGAGCTTCGACAAGCTGAACCGGCTGGCCTGGCAGCGCGACCCGCAGGGGAACTACACCTACTACGAGTACACGGCGCGGAGCGAGCAATCGAAGGTGAAGAATCCAAGGCTGGCGGAGACCAAGAGCTACTTCGATGCCGCCGGGCGGCTCGCCAAGCAGACCGACCCGCTCAACGTCACGACATACTTCACATTCGACGAGGCGGGGCGGACGACGAAGACGCACCTGCCTGCGCTCAACCAGGTGACCTACGCGGAGTACGACAAGGCCGGGCGGCAGACGCACGCGAAGACGACGCCGGACGGCTCGACCGTCCTGGACACCCAGACGGTTTACGACGCCGCCGGACAGGTCGTGCGGACAGTGAACCCGCGGGGCTACGCGGCCTACTTCGAGTACGAGTCGGCAGGGCGCGTCGAGAAGACCAAGGATGCGCTCCTCAACGAGAGCTACTTCGGCTACGATGCCGCTGGCAACCGTGTGCTGTCGGTCTCGCCGAGGAGCTACGCCAGCTACTTCGGATTCGATGCCGGCAACCGCCTGGCGGCCAGCCAGGACGCCGAGTCGGTGGTTAGCTACTTCGAGTTCGATGCCAATGGCAACCGGACGGCGGCCACGGTGGGGCTGGGCACGGATGCGCGGCGCACTGAGTTCGCATTCGACAACATGAACCGCCTGGAGAGCGTGAGGGCGCCGGACGGCGGGGTCACGGTCTTCAAGTATGACCTGAACGGGAACCGGATCGAGGAGCGCAACCCAATCTCGGCGGTGACGAAGTACGGCTACAATGAGCGGAACGAGCTCGTCCGGGTGCAGGACGCCTTGGGCGAGACGGCCTACTACGAATACAACGAGGCCGGGAGCCTGAAGAAGTCGACCAGCCCGGCCGGGAGGATCGGGAACTTCGAGCACGACTTGGCCGAGCGGCGGACGAAGGCCTACTACAGCGACGGCTACGCAGCCTACTTTGCGCACGACGCTGCCGGCAACATGGCCGTGGCCCAGGAGGCGACGGAGGGGACGGCCTATTTCGCCTTCGACCGGATGAACCGGGCCACGAGCCAGAAGTTCGCGGTGGGCGGCGAGGCCTTGTACGTCTATGATGAGAACTCGAACCGGACGAAATTGGTCTACCCGTCGGGCGGGACCGCCTACTACACGTTCGACGAGCTCGACCGCATATCGAGCGTGAAGGCCCCGAGCGGGAACGTGACGAGCTACCTCTTCGATAAGTCAGGCAACCGGACGAAGTCGATCTGGGGCAACGGGACCTTCAGCTACTACGAGTTCGACAAGGCCGAGCGGGTTTCGAGCATCCGGCACTTCGATGACGCTGGCGCCCCGCTGGCCTACTTCGACTACGGGCGGGACAGCCGCGGGAACATCACGAAGATCGCCCGGCTCGATGGGATCGCGACCTACTTCGGTTACGACCAGGCCGACCGGCTGGCCAGCGAGGTCTGGAAGAACGCGGCCGGAACGAGCATCTACGCCTTCGAGTGGGGCTACGACGTGGCCGGGAACCGGCTCTCGGCGGTCGAGCAGGGCGAGAGCATCGCCTGGGCCTACAACGCCGCCGGGGCCATCGTTCGCAGGACGGACGCCTCGGGCACGACGTACTACCATCACGACCTCGATGGGAACTTGGAAATCATCGAGGCCCCGGGCGGCGTCGTCACGTATTTCGAGCACGGTGCCCATGGCCTCGTGACCAAGATCAAGCCACTGGGCGGCACAGAGGTCGCCTTCGGCTACGATGCCATGCTGCGGCGCGTGCGTATGACCGAGGGGGCGCTGACCACCTACTTCCGCCACGACGGGATCGATCTGCTGGAGATCTCGACCAGCGCGGGAAGCGTCACCAAGCTGACCCACGGCTACAAGGTGATCGACGGCATCGGGTCGGTGGTCGAGGTGGACGTCGACGGTACTCGCTACTACCTGCACATCGACCACCGCGGCACGGTCTACAAGATTACCGACGCCGACGGCAACGTGGTCTGGACCGGGCTCTGCGACGCCTGGGGCAAGGCCCTCTCCGAGGTCGGCTCCAACCCCACCATCTTCTGGTATCAGGGACAAGCGTGGTGGAAACTCACCGCCAACGGAAGACTGTACTATATCAGCCCGGCAAGGGTCTACGATGTGCAGGATGGGAGGTTCATTGAGCGTGACCCGATTCGCAGGCTGCCGTATAGCGCGTACGGGTTCCCAAAGGGGAATCCGGCGATGAAGACAGATCCGAGGGGGCTAGAAGACCCACAGGCATCTTATTGTTGCATAACGGATGCAAAACTCTTGACATCTGGCAAATTCAAGGGTGGCAAATCTCTGAAAGATTATCTTGCTAGAATATACGAGCTTGATGTGGCACGGCACGGTTGGATGAAGCGTCCAGATGAGGCTGGCGCTTGGAACGAAAAAGATGATTTTGGGTACACAGTGCAGCTATTGGGTCTAGTCAAAGGGGCAAGCTCAAAGTGTGCATACGACCAAACTGTTCAGGTCGTAGAAAGCAATTATCCCGGCGAGAAGATAGACAAGGAACCGCGCCCCGATCCCGCCCCAACAAGCCCAATGCTTAAGGATCCACGCTATAGGCAGGAATTTACAGAGCGAAGACAGCAATATGTGACGTACGCTGATGCCCCAGGCTATCCAAAATACGGTGATGATCCCGATGACGTTCGTCCATGGAACCCACCTAATATTCCGGGGCTCAAACCAGTCGAGCCTCTCCTGATGAATTTTAAGGCCGTCAATAATCTTACCTCGTGTTGGTTCTCGACATATTTCGAGGAGGGTTCGGAGTGCTGCAAATACTCTGCTGTCTGCATCTCGTGGCAATATACTGCTCAAGCTGTTGAGGGGAGAGTCACTGTAAATAGAGCAGAGCGAGTGGCAACCGTTTACACGGTAAACCCGAAATATAAGGGGCCTAAGAAGTGGTGAAGTGGGGCAAGCTGTTACGTGAGGGAATACTGGCTCTGGGCGGGCATGCACGGACCTGGAGGTTGATTGTCATGGTTAGCATTATAGCTGTGAGCGCGTACGGATGTCATCGCCGTTCAGAATCACAGTGCCGGAACGGGCGGAAGGCTTTAACATATAGCGAGCCAACAGAGTCTGCATACTGGAATGAACGAAAGCAACTAGTATATAATACACCGATAATGGGCAAGTATATGGCTGGTTTGCTGAAGGCCTTCGCGCCTCCGGTAGTTGATGAGATCGTAGCAAGAGGAGATGCTGCAAAACCGCACTTGCAGGCGTGGGTGATGCATCCCAGCGCCGAGTTGAGGTTTTGGTCTATATATATGCTTGGTGAAGTCTCCTCAAGCAGAGCGGACCTCGAATTCCTGACAGAATTGAAGGATGATCCTCAATGGCGGCGGCAGACTGAAAAGCTGCGCCGTGGTAGTCTGGTGCTCGGTGTCTTGGGAAGCAGCATCTTGGTGGCCCAAGACAGAGTGCTCAGCTCGGATTCCGTGAAAAGGGCCACCGAGACTGTAGCGGCTGAAACGGCTCAGCCAACTGTGGACGGCTCGGAGGCCGAAATGAAGTCGGAAGGGACGATGACGAGGCGAATAGGGAACTGAAGGATGTTCCGGGCCTGGCCCAGGCACCAGTGGATGGGAGGGAGGCCGGATAGAGGGCGGGAGATGACGGGGCGGATGATCAGAAACATGAAGGTGAAGGCCAAGGGCTGAAATGAGCCGCAGGCAGGCCTTCTCCCTACGGTTGTACGAACGCTCGGCTGTCGGGCGGCGTGTCTCCGTTTCGAGCGGTCAGGCTGGCGTCTTCAGGCCAACCTCCATCCAGTCGAGCGCACCCGGATTCTCAGTATCAAAACGAGCCCCCGCTACCATCGACCGTACAGGGACTTGCAGCAATGCAGGTCCCTTTCTTTTTGGCGTTTTTCGGCTCCATGTACAGTAAAATGTACAGTACGCTGAGGGAAAAGGGCCTCAGACCGCCGGCACGCCCCAGAGGGAGCGGGAGCCGAGTGAAGGGGCCCTGCCATGGCAGGTCTGATCAGGAGGGGGAAGTACTACACGGCGGTATTCCGGGTGGGTGGGCTGGAAATCCGGAGGGCGCTTGGCACGGACTCGTGCCAGGTCGCGAAGGAGAAGCTCCGCCAGCTTGAGACGGAGATGGCCCAGGGGAGTCTCAATCCGCTTCCGGGGAAGACGCCCGTCGGAGAGATCATCACCGCGTATGTGGATCATCTGCGGGCCACGAAGACGGCCAAGAGCGCCCAGGTAAGCATCTATTATCTCAGGAAGATGTTCGGGGTGGTCTGTCCGGCGCTGACGGTGACGAGCCGCAGGGTCACAGCGGCCTGCATGAAGCGTCCGCCTCTCGCTGCCGCTGGCCGCGCCCGGCGGGAGCCTGTCATCCCGGCGAACTACATCGAGGAGGTGACCACCGCCCGGATCTCCGACTTCATCCACAGGAGGGTCAGGGACCAGGGGCTCGCCCCCAAGACCGCCAACCGCTACCGGGAGGTCATAACCCGGCTCATCAACTGGGCGATGAAGGAGCGGGGCCTGCGCATGCCCATGAACCTCAACCCGGGCGCGGCCGTGGCCAGGTACCGGGAGCGCGCGCCCCGGATCGTCTTCCTGACCCTGGCCCAGATCGAGGCCCAGCTGGGCGCCCTGGAGAGCAGGCCGCAGCTGCGGGCCATGGTCGCCATGTACATCTACGCGGGACTCCGGCGCGAGGAACTCCTCTGGCTCCAGCTCGGGGACGTCGACCTCAATGCCGGACAGCACGGCATGATCCGGGTCCAGGCCAAGGAGGTGGATGGCGACCGCTGGCAGTCGAAAACCGCCGTCAACCGGACCGTGCCCATCAGCCGCGCTCTGCGGCAGATCCTCGACGGCTACCAGCCCCGGGTGGTCCCCGGCAACTGGTACTTCCCCAGCCCCCAGGGCAACCGCTACGACCCCGACAACTTCTCGAGCGAACTCCGCACCGCCCAAAAGGCCGCCGGCCAGAAATGGACGTGCCTCCATTTCCGCCATACCTTCGGGTCACAGTTGGCGCAGAAGGGGGAATCCCTCTACAAGATCTCCACGCTCATGGGCAACTCACCGGAGATCTGCCGGCGGCACTACGCGGCCCTGATTCCGGAGGCCATGGTCGATACGGTGGAGTTCCCCGACGCCAAGCCAACGAAGCAGCCGAGGATCATGCCGGCCCTGCGGCTGGCGTAGCAGTCAATCGTTCCGCGAGGGGGCTCTCTTCAACAAGGGCCCCCTCGCTCTTCCCACGGCCACAATCAGACTATCTAGGTTAGTCAGTGCCCCACAGGGCTGAGAACCACCCGGAAGCCGACGAAGTTGCGGTCACGATCCGTCGGAGAGATCCGGTCGCGACTGGCCGAGCGGCTGTGCGCCGGGGGGCGGTTGCCCCAGCATCCACCACGCACTACCCGAAGCGAACCAGTTGCCGGCCCCGGCGGATCACACTTAGGGCTCTGGGCATAGTAACCTTGCTCATGCCAGTCCTCGCACCACTCCCACACGTTGCCGTGCATATCGAAAAGGCTCCAGGCATTAGGCTTCTTTGCGCCCACGGAATGAGAGGTGTTCTCGGAGTTAGCCTCATACCAAGCGTAGTCTACCAGCGTCTCGTCGGCGTCTCCGAAGCAAAACCGTCCCCGTGTTCCCGCTCGGCAGGCCCACTCCCACTCTGCCTCCGTCGGCAAACGAAACTGCCCCTTTGTCTTTCCCAGATAGTTCAACTTCTTCAAGAACTCCTGACAGTCGTCCCAGCTCACCCGCTCTACTGGGTTCACGGTGCTCTTGAACCAGCTGGGATTGGATCCTGCTACCTTCTGCCATTGTTCCTGAGTGACCTCGCACTTGCCGAGATAGAACGGACGAGTGATCGTCACCCAGTGCTGCATCTCATCCTTACTCCGGTCCTTCTCTTCCGGCGGGCTGCCCATCCTGAACCGGCCGGCGGGGATGAGGACCAGGTCGAGGGAAACGCCGTCGCCGAGGTCGACGGACTTTTCGACGGGGAGGGAGAGTTGCTGCGCGGCCGCAGCCTGCCGGCGCTTGGCCTCGTCGGCGTCGAACCACCAGACGGTGTACGTTCTCCAGAACCAGGCCCCGAAAAGCCCCAGCACGACCACGATACCCACCGCCACGTAGAAGCCGGTCAGGCTGCGGCCAGGCTTCGGCGGCTCGTAAGGCTTGGCATCCAGCGTCTCGTCTAACTTGACCGGCTCTTCCGGCATAGGCGCGGTCCTCCTGCCGACTCTAGTCTATCCCGCCCCCGCGGGCGCCCCAGGTATCTTCCCGAAGGCCGTCGGTGAGCAGGTCATTGGGTGATGCTTCCCACTGCCCGATTCTCGCCACCCCAGCGGAAGGCGCAAGGCCGTGGGACCGGTCCCCAAACACCTGTTTACGGACCGGCCTCCGCCGGCGCTCAGCCTCCTCTGAGCCCGAAGGCAGAACCGTAAGGGGTTTTCGGACCGCCCTCCCAATCTGTACCGCAGACCAGCGGTGGACGGCTTCACTCAGAGATGCTCTGCCCTTGCCATGCCTTCGGAGAGATCGTGGGCATTGGACTGGTCGGTTTCGCTCTCCCTTTGCCCGTTCAGGGGCGGTGGACGGGTACACCAGTGGTCGGTTTCCCCTGTCATCTTGGCCCTTCGGGGTCGGTGGCCCCTTTCACACCGTAAGCCGGACGCTCATCGAATCCGGCCTGCGTGTGGTTGGCTCGTGGACGACCTCGACAGCGGAGCTGTCAGGGTTGCTTGCCAGCGTTCTGCCCCCCGTCCAGTGCAGCGTCGTCCTTTGGTTCGGCAGCTTTGGCCGACTGTGCCGCCTTCTCGGCCGCCACCTTCTTCTTCCGCCTATCATGCTCCACTATGGCACCGAGAACTATCGAGCAGATAAGGAGCGTGCCAATGCCTTGACCAATCTTCTCGAAATCGGCTCCTGGGTTCACGAGCCAAGCCACGACGCCAACCACGATGCCGATGCCTATGGCTATCAGCGGGAACAGGATGAGTCTGCTCATGCTCCCTCCCCGACTTCTCTGCCCCGAACTAGGGAGAATGAGTTATGGCAATTGGCTACCATCTGCCAAACTTCTGTCTATTAGCAAGCAGCATCTCCCAATCCTGACCACCAGGACCTATCACGAATTGTGAACTCACCCGACCTGTGAGGTCAAACTCCAACATGCTTACCTTGATGCCGTATTCATAGAAACCAGAAGCCTTAAGACCTCCATCAGGGTAGAACTCCTCGTAGAACCCATGGTGGCCCCCATTGCGGCACTTGTATCTTTGCCGCAGAACGCCGCTCGGGTACCATGCCCGAGACTCCCCATCTTTGAGACCATCTTTGTATTCATGTTCGGTTATGCCACCATCAACCACATTAACAGCAACACCGGTGAACGCAACCCCGGCACAGTACTCGAGCGAGTCATCTCCGTACTCGAGACATTCCTCGTGCACTTTGAGCATTTCAGCCTCCAGACGCAGGTTGCCCTGACTCATTGCCGAGACACTTCGGTTCATCACTGAGGCACTCGACGCCCTCTGTGATAAACTTGCAGTTGCCACACCTCTCCACAGGGGAAAGAGGACGACCACCCTTGAAACTGCGTAGGCGAAGATTGTATAGCAGGAAGTTTGATAGGCCAGCTCCTGGATTGGCCATCATTGACCGGCCAAGGACGTGGACTTCCGAATGAGATCCGGGTAGGCTCGGATGTCGTCCTGGAGGGCACGACTTAATCCGTGATACGATGATCTCCGGAGCTACTGCCGGAGGGGCTTCATGGTTGAAATCCGTTAGGACGCGGCCGGCCATTCTGTCCAAGCAACCTGACTCCACAGGACCTTTGCCTTTCCCGATATTGGCCGCAGCCTCATCTTCCATCATGGCCCTAAACACAGCCTCTTGCCATTCAGCCAGGGTCGTAAACTTGTCGCTTATCGGCACCGGTTTGGTTCCAGCAAGGCTTCTGGGCGTTACAGGGGGAGGCGCCGGCTTTGTAAACGGCACACGATTCAGGCCAACAAACTCTCCGGCTGTACCGCTCTGTGAGCCGCCGCCCCGCATCGCAAGCAAGGATAGCCCGGTCTGTCCCATCCCCTCCCCGAACGCAATCGGGTCTTCATCCACGACCGCCACGACGCTCCGGGCTATGCCCATGCCGGCACCGCTCGGCGGGAACGTGTTGATGAATACTTCTCCGGTGGTTTCAATCTGCTCCCCGACTCCATATTGGCCAGCATCCTTCTTCGCACAAATAGACTGATAGGTGCTGCTGGCGGCCATCTTTCCAACCACGTCCGTGGAGAGCCGGAAGGAGAAGTCGCCTTTAGCCCACATCTTCCATCGCAGATGATTGGCTATGCAGAAACCAGGCATGTAGGCATGTATGATCGAGCCCGCATCGTAGAGCGTACTGCCGGCCTCAACTACGCCATGCGTAACCCCCATCGCCGATTGAGAGACAACGTTTGAGTTCCCAGCGCACTTTCTGGCGTCTAACCTCTCTTTGTCGGTTGGATTCCACTCGCCGGTAGTTATCCAGTCCCAAAGCCCCGTTCCAAACGGGTCCCTGCCCGTAACTGGATTTGCCCCTGGGAACCCATACGGATTGAACAGCGGATCCCCACCCAGCACCGGATCCCTCTGCAGGAACCTCCCCGTCGCCGGGTCGAAGCTCCTGTTCCGGTAGTCATAGATCCCCAGCCCCGCGTCGAACGTCCGGCCCTGGAACGTCGGGTCGGTGCGGGCCGGACTGTTACCGCTTATGTTAATGCGCTCGCCGAAGGCGCGATACTGGAGCTTTTGCGTCCTAAGTGCCTGTAAATATGCCCGTTTACGCCAGTCTGGGCCGGACCTGTCAACGTCGCAGAGGCCTTGGGGGCTTACGGCGGCGACCAGGACGAGGGCCAGAAGAAAGGCGCGGGACATGGCTTGAATCCTACCCGGACGGCGGCGGCAGTCCAGTCAACGTGCGGGGCAGAAACACCGTGGGCCGGATTTCTCCGGCCCGCAGCGGTCGTTCGTTCTGGCCTTCCTCCGCCTCCCTTTGCTGCCCGTTCAGGGGCGATGGACGGGTACAGGTACACTGGTCTCCTTCAGGCCGGGACAATGGGCACACCTATAGGAAGTAGGTCACTCGGAGTTGCCACATTCCTCATTTGCTCGTACGCTGCCTCACGATTGTTAACGCCGAAGGCCAGCTCATCGACTCGTCCTGTTGAGTGGTCTATGCGGTATATGGCGTAAGCTTCAGCGTCGGGGGAGACCGACTCTTTCGGTGCTGGAGCATATATCATGAGGACAAGAACCTTCCCGCCCGCCTTCTCTACAAGGCGTCTCTTCTCGTAGTCTGACCGCTGCTCCTTGAGTCCAATACAGTCACAGCTAGGATGCCTAGTGCTGAATGCCCTAATTACCATCTCAAGCGACTTGCTCTTGAACATGCCAACTCCTCCTCGCGCTACGGTTGCGTCGTCGCGGCTTCACTTCGTTGCAGTCCGAGACATCATCGATCTCTCTTGGTCTGCTAGTGGGCCGAGCTGCATGCGCAAAACATCCAAAGCATTCATTGTGCGGGATGGAAGCGAGTCAAGTCCCGGCGGGTAATAGGGCCGCCCCCTTCACCCGGCCAAGCATTATCTTGAGTCCATTGCATATAAGATGGAGGCTGCCCATCCACGAAGAGCTCCAACGGTGCCCACAGTTCGAGCTCAGGGTCGTAATGGTAGCCGGGGTAACCGGCGGCAGACTTCGGGATCTCAAAAGTCTTGCTGGGGTCATGTGCAAACCTCAACTTCGGCACAACGAGCGGTATAGCATGTAGATTGGCTCTACTCCATGCAGTAAGAGCTGCAGAAAAACAGAACAGTGCTTTGACATTCGGAACCGCCGCCAGCGCTGGAAACAAGACGGGCATGCGAGTAAAGGAGTATGTCCCTTCCAGAAGGTAGCGTCCCGCCCTGTGAGATGTGGGAAGCACGGTCATTCTGAAGTAGCGTCCGATGGCGTGGAGCATCTCCCCGTCTGCCCTCCAGAGCACATGAAAAGGGAGATAGCTGCGCGTGAAGCCAACTCGCATGACGCCAGGCCCAGCAAAGGCCCTTATCCCAGCACGTCCGATCCCCGTCAACAGAGAGCGGACCAAGAAGATATCCGTTGCCATCAAAGCCCCATAGCCGAGAACACTACTGACTTGCCCGCCACGCTCTGCTTCGTAGCGCATCAACTTGTACGAACCGTAGATAGGAATGAGGCTCTTCCCAAAGCCGACGGGCTCCACCATGTCCTTGTTCTCTCGAACACCGAGTATATGCAGCAGGTCCTCCGAGGTCTTGACACCCGAGAACCATTCACCAGCAATCTCCTCCACCCTTGCCTTAGATATCTTCAGCGGCAGCCAGTTTGCCTGGGGATGTTGCCCAATGACGATATAGTTCGGGTCGTTCATCTCAATGTGCCCCACGTAGAACTCTGTTCCGTTCAGGCCACCAAAGCCCTCAGGGACGTAGTAGACCTTAGTAACCTGCTTCTTCCCAAGGAGTGCTGCTTCATAGCGAACCCAATCATCCCCCATCGGATCCACATTCCCGACCGGATTATTCCCCATCGCCGCATACGGGTTGAACAGGTTCCCCTCATCGAGCACCGGGTCCCTCTGCAGGAACCTCCCCGTCGCCGGGTCAAAGCTCCTGTTCCGGTAGTCATAGATCCCCAGCCCGGCGTCGAACGTCCGGCCCTGGAAACTCGGGTCGGTGCGGGCCGGGGAATTGCCCGAGACGGTGACGCGCTCGCCGAAGGCGCGATAGCAGAGCTACGGCGGTGATGAGGGCGATGGCCAGGACGGCGGCGCGGAGCATGGGATGAATCCTACCCGGACGCCGGCGGCAGTCCAGTCAACGTGCGGGGCAGAAACAGTCTGCCCGCGGTGGCCTTACGCCGTCTGCGGGCAGGATGAACTCTGTCGGCTTGGCCTATTCAAAGGCGGTGGACCCCTTCGGAGAGATCGTGGGCATTGGACTGGTCTGTTTCGCTCTCCCTTTGCCCGTTCAGGGGCGGTGGACGGGTACAACGGGCACACCCTTCACACTACGGGAACTCAATAGGCACCGCGACGACCACCTACATATACACGCATCTCATCCTTGCCATCAACAGTGTCTGAAGGGTCCAGGCACACCATCACGCTTTGCCCCAGACGATCTTGCAGATAGTCCTCCAGTTCCTCGCTATTCCTCCCGGTGACACCAGCGTAGCCAGGCACACCCTGCTCCTTAGGTAAGTCAAGCACGAGGAAGTCTTTGTCTGCATGCTCAAAGGAACTAACAGCATCCCTCACAAAAGCGTCATCTACAACACCTGTTGCCAGAACACGCAGACATGGATACGCCTGCAGCCTCGCTGCTATAGGAGCCTGCCTCATCAATGCATGCACGTCATCCATGTTATTGCAGAGACAATAGCCACCTGTTCCTCCAGCGTTGGCTAGAGTATATACGATCACCACTGTCTTCGAATCATCTAACCATCTTTCGATGGTCTTAAGCCACTTGTCATCAGGGACACGTGCTTCTGTGAAGCCCATCGGGGCACTCCTTCCTGGCAATGCATCAATTCGGAAACTTGCCTGAATGCCTGCGCACCATGTAGGCGATTCTAGCCGCTGGCCCTCAGCGCCTCAAGCAACGCCTCACAGACACCGCAGGCCGGACGCCCCCGGCCCGCGGCGCGTGCTTTCTCTGCCCTCACCCAGTCATCTTGGCCTATTCAGAGGCGGTGGATGTCTTCAGGCCTCCGGGCCTGTTACTTTGTCCGGGGCCGCCACACCTTCAACAGCACGGAAGACCACTCCTCTTAGGTCCGCTAGCTCTGTGATGTACTCACACTCCATGCATTGCCATGTCCGAATATCAGTTCTCAATAGGCAAGCATCGACAGCCTCAGTGTTTGACTTGTTCGCTGACTTGAGGGCCTTCTTTACATCATCACTGCACATCGCGGCATCGTGAACAAGAAATGCACGTGAGTCCACAGCCGGTGTCAAACACTGCCCTATCCGTAACGTCGCAACATCCAAGCGCATGAACTCCTGTTGCCAAGGCCGTTCCAAAGATATGATGTCGAGCAGAGCAACATGTGCCCCGTCCGACAGCAACAGACATGCACAGGTCTCGGTCTGAAAGACCCACGTTCGGCCCTGCAACCGGAAGAACTGCACGTTCCTATCAATTACGGTTGCGAGGAAACTCTCATAATCCGTATCCCCCGCAGAATAGTCGACCTCCTCCTGAAGGTGAACCAGCAACGGCCCCCCCGTGGTCTCAAGGCATGCCTGAAGTCTCATGGTTGGTCCCTCTATTGGAGGTCTGTGGGCCAACAAGCGTTGATGTGTTTTCTCTCCCCTCGCCCCGTCACCTTGGCCCATCCAGGGGCGGTGGCCCCCCTCACCGCGTCATCTTTGGCCTTCCTTTCGGTCACCGAACCATGCCCGGATCGGGCACTCCGTGGCCCCTGCGGTAGCTTGATCCTCGCCCTAGGACTTCATGCCATGTCCCGGAGGTTGCCCCTGACGGAGCGCTCGTGCCATTGCCTCCAGGAGTGATGGCAACGAATCAAAGAGCTGCCGCCGCGTATTGTCATTGAGTACGGCCCTTCCAGGGCTCCACTCCGCTTCGACGTACCCACTGGGATGTCCCCAGCAGACATCTGCGCCGATCTCAGGCGTGGTGTCGACATGAGAGATATCCACCACGAGCGCAAGAGTATCGACTTCGCTACTGCGCGCCCTGGAAAGCATCCCCTCGAACCATACTGCATATCCGTTAGCTCCCGTATTCTGCCCCCAGGGAGCACTGCCTAGGCTGAACTTCCATTCCGGGAACGCAGATCGGAACTGAGGCATGGCTGAACTGAACACGCCATGCAGCTCAGCCTGTAATTCCCGGAGCCACTCGATCTGCGTGTAGTCTTGTGCCATTTAGCGGCTGCCCTTTGTGTTGAGTCGGAGTTCGACAACTCGTTCCATGGCCAGTCCTCCCAGGCACCAGTCACTCCCGAGGCATTCTCCCCGCCCCTCGGCGCGGCGCAACTGAGCTGGCCAAGTTCCGCTATCTCGCTGCCAGGAATCCTCCGATGGACAACCCTATGGACATCAGTGCAGCCATAGCACACTGACAGATCCAAGACCAGGAACTCCCGCCTTCCTTCATATTGCGCCACTCTACCCAGCAAGTGGCCCCCCAAGCTATGGCCATGACATGCTCCGACGAGAAGGGTACGCAGAGGGGCAACACTGGTTCATATCTTAACCTCTCCACGCAAGAAGGCATCCCAATCGAGATCGAATGGCACACAGAACGGGTGAATACTTCTGATGACTCTGGAGTAGTCCAACATCTTGGCCGGCGCCATCAACTGCCCAAGGGGCTTGTCATCGAGCACCCAGCCACTCTTGGGCAAAGAATGGAGCTCGAAACAATCCGCGGGTACACCTTGATCCTTATCATGGTACCACATGATAATAGCTCTCTCCCCCGCTAGTCGAAAGACATAACAGCGCCCGGAGTGCTCCCGATCTGGGATATGCACAACAGTGATTGGCCGGTAAAGAGTCACCGCAACCAGCCCTTCTTCCAGGTCCGCCTGCAGGCCTTCTGCACGCCGTCTTGCGCATTGTCGATCGCGTTGTTCCTGCCTAATGATGGCAAGAAGCACTAGGAGGAATACTGGGAGGCACAGGATCAGTCCGAGTAACGCCACGACCTTGGAGAATTCCGGCCACTGGTCTGCTAGGAGCTCACCGATGCCCAGGCATACAACAACTAGGAGGACTGAAGCGAAAGCCGCCGGCCCGACATGTTGCCACCATCGTAATGGCTTGCTCGCCAATTTGCGCGTTCCTGCGATTTCCTCTACCACTCGCTTCTTCTCGTCCTTTGACATAGGACGTAGATGCGATTTGTCCCCCTCAACAGATACTGGCGGATCAGCAAGCACGTCAGAGCCTCCCAACTTCCCAAAGCAGCCACTCACACTCCTCATCAGAAAACATGCTGTCCAGCCAAGTCTCGCTCCAAGGCAGAGAACCAGCAGCACCCCCTAGACGGGGGCCACTTCCGCCTGCGCCATGGACGTGTGGCTGCCTCTGTTCCCCCGCCATCCGCTCTGCCCCTAGGTACCCCCGGCATTTCGCCGTCGGCCGCCAGGTGCGGGAAGGCGGGGCGGGTCGGTCAACAGACTCTGTCACGCGCCGATCCTGCCCGAGAAGAACCCTTCGATCAAGTCTTTCAGGTCCTTAGCTTTCCAGTCTCTGTCGTCACCGATGGCCATCCAACGGATAATCGGCTTATCAGGCTGGGCCAAGTCGTATCCAAAGTAGTCCCCGGTGCCCCCGGGGTCCGCAAAAAACAGAATATCATCAAACGGCTTGCAGTGCTCCCGGCATGACTGGTCGGTGCGGCAGAATTCGTTGTCCTTCAAAATGCGATTTGTATCGAAGATGAACCAACCCCCTCCTGGAAAGAATACGCCATTTGCCTGCGTCAGCAACTCCAGCAGCTCGGAAAGGATCTTGCCATCAGAATACTTCCAGACGGCCTCCAGTTCCCCCTTGGCTGCTGCCGGACCGAACGCGCCGGGCTTGTCGTGGAGGCCGCCCTTCAGGATCGCTTGTGTGATGAATCGGTTCCAGTCCGTCATGCCACCATTAGGCATGGCTATCTCTCCTGTTGGTGGCACGCGCCGTCAGACTCTGCATCAGTTCGGTTGCCGCGGAAATCACCGGGCCACCGAGTTGGTCTGTGGCGAGAGCGTCGAAAGGGCCCTGGCCGAAATGGAGGCCGCTTGGCGTGAGCAGATTGATGCGCACCTGGCCCATGGGCGGAGCAGGCGGTCTCGGCTTGTCCCATGGGCCGATCTGGTCCACGACCACCTTGCCGGCTTCAAGCACGACTCCAATCTGCCGACGCAGGGAGTCGTCTGGCGCATCCCAGATGACAGCTGCGCCGCTATGGTTGAAGTACCTTGCGGTACCGTCGGGGTAGGCCGCGACGATATCGAGCCCCTCCGACAAAGCCACTTCCACGACTACTCCCAGCAACTCCTTGGCAATGGCGGCATCGGGCCGGATGCCGGATTCCCGCAGGAAGTGCCACGCCTGCGCGTAGTGCCGGGACTCGAGTCCCGGCATGGCCAAGACGGCACGGAACAGGTTGACCGCCTCCTGACTTCGACCGGACTTGAGATGATCTCCCGCTCTGGAGAAGGAAACCCATGGCTCGGCATCACCCGCCACGGCCTTGGCGGGCCACTGAGAGATTGGGAGGTCGCCGAAGAGAGTCTCCCGAACGCTCGGGGGAGACGGCTTTCGCTTGAAGATGTTGAACATGCGACCTCCAGGGTGGCTGGCGACCTTGCCCGCGCCATCCCTACCGTTTGGGCGGGTGCGGTGGGTAGTGCTGCATGAGGAAGCACGCCAGCTGGTGATAGTTCAGGCCGCGCGCGTCGGCCGCCAATTCCGCCCATCCTCCCAGATGGCTGAAGTGCGACTCCAAAGCTTTGTAGGCCAGCGAGCCTCTTGGAACTATGGAAGACTCCCATTTGCTGGAGTGGGCCTGCAGCGCCATGAAGCCTACGAAGTGCGTAAGCTGCGCCAATCCGTCCCGATCCTCTTCTCCGATGGGACTGTCCGTCTCATAGAATTCCAGCCCGCTCAGATACTCGCCAGGATCGAGCTCGGCAAGAGGCCCCGCCGGCGGCGCGAGGGTCCGGATCTTCACAGACTTGCCCATGCCTTCATTCTCCCTGCCCCTCGGCGCGGCGCAAGAATGGCAGACTGTCTTGTGGCCGCACCTCAGCGGCCTGTTACTCGCCAGTTGGTCCCGCGATCACGAGCGCCCCCGCCACCATTCCCGCAGGCGTTCCTTCAGGCCCTTGGAGCACCTCTGGACCCACAATGGCCTGTCGCCAAAGCGCCAGAACCCATCCAAGTCGGCGTGATATACGAAATGTGCGCCGAGTCCTGCTGATCTCAAGTCATGCACTTCGTAGTGAGCAGGAAACTGGGACAGGAAGCTGGCCAGTTCAGGAGAGTCAGGCCGGAAGGCGTTGACGGTCTCGACCGTTTCGACCCCGGACTGGCTCAAAGCACATACGGCTTCCAGAGGCGTCTCGCGGGCCACAAGGTGCTCCAGGAGACTCTCCATGGACTTGCCCACAAGGCTGTGCGTTGGCCCTTCGTGCCAGACAAAGTACATATGGCCGTCGGGAACATCCCAGTACATCAACTCATCGCACACCCACATCTCAACTGCTCTTGGATACACGCTGTTCCAGATTGTCTTGTCTGACGAAGGCAGAAAGCGAAGGCAGAAGGACTGTGGATCCGATGGGTCATCGTGCGGGGTCTCAAGGCCCGACGCAAGTCTGACAAGAGGCAACACCGCCTCAGTTATGGCTGGCCCCAGAAGCTCTTTCGATCGCTTGATCTCATCATCGGTGGCAGGCGGCAGCAAGCGGACTACTCCTTGTTCGATCTTCGACTGAACCAGCGGGGAGCGAAGTGTGTCGATAATGGCTTGGCTATCTAACATGAGATGCCCTCCTCGCATCCGGAGCCATTCTCCCCGCCCCTCGGCGCACCGCAACCGCTAGTGGCCGGCAACTGTCCGCTATGCCCACGCCGCCAGCTAGTCCCACCAGAAGTGAAACGTGTTTTCGGCAAGCACGGTGGCGAGACCCTCGTCGCATCCCAGTTCCGACAGATATCGATCTAGTCCAGCCTCTATCATCTCGTCTACGGAGAACATGGCCTCTATCATCTTCACCTCGTCCACTGTAATCTGTCGCGTGAACTTGAGCTTCAGTCCTGCCTGGTCCGCGAATATGACGCGGCAAGGAACAAGCTTCGCGATCCTGGTGGCCTTGTCTGCAACGAGCGCGATTCTTGCCGGAACATCACCCACGCAATTGTGCGAACCTACTTCGAAGGCCCGCACCACATCAGCGACAGGCGTGTCCACTGGCATTGAATATAGGCGGTGGCTCGTGTCGCCTTCCCTGAGGCCGAAGAACTGAATCCGCGACTTGTCGGGAGACTCAGGAGGATCTGAATACAGCTGTTCGCCCTCAATACTTGCGCCCGCGCTCCATCCAGAGGGAAAGTTCATGTGGTTCATGCAGGTCTCATTGCCTCCCTACGCAGCCACGACTTTCCATCCTCCCCGCCCCTCGGCGCGGCGCGGCCTAGGACGTCTTTGCCGGTTCTTCAATGTCCTTGAATCTGTCGACATGCTTGTTGAACGCCGGGTGCATGTAGCCTTCCTGTCGCTCGAATATCTTGAACAGTGCCAGGTTGGAGAACCCGCCACGCAGCGTCCCATCGCGAAACTCGACAGACCAGTCAACGATGGCGCTTCGTGGAAAGCGCATCTTCTGTTGGCAGTCGGGCCTCGGCTTGATCGGTGGCGTCCTGATGAATATCTCGACATCCCCATCGGTGATATCGAGCAGGTCGCCCCAAATCTTCTCCGTTTCCCCCTCCGCGTTGACATAGGCAACCTTGACCATAGAGTCTTCTTTGTGCTCCGGGTAGAGTTTTCCAATGAATTTCTCCAGCGTTTCTCGCGCCTTTCGTTCAGCTTCAATGATCAGTGGGTCGTCCTTGTGCACGGGCATGGCGCCCAAGTACTCAAAGGGCTTGAAGACGAAGCGTTCCCAGACCATATGCACGGCGGCAAAGCCAGCCACGACCACCACTACGATCAGCATCCAGTGCGCATGAAGAGCTAGCAGGACAGACACAATGACCACGGCAGTTAGAACCTGAACGATCAGTTTCTTCATTTAGAGGCCTCCTGAGACACCATTCTCCCCGCCCCTCGGCGCGGCGTAACTGCGGGGTAGCCTACTTCGCCGACTCCTCGCCCCCGATTCTCTTCAGCGCTTCGGGGGTAGTGGCATTGTTGGTGTTGATGTCGGCGGTGGCGGTGGCGGTGGCGCGGTCGCCTGGTCGCGCTCGCGCGGCTCGGGTCCGAACATGATCCAGGCCACGTGGAACTCGCGGAACATGGCCACCCGGCAGCCGACCACCACGACGTCGCACCCTTGGTTGAAGCGCCAGGAGGCCGTGTAGACCCACACGCCCGCGGGCAAAGGCTTGTCCTTGTAGTTTTGCCACTCGTTGTTGTTGATCAGGTCAAGGTCCAGGGACTGGCCGTCGCCGTATACTTCTCTCTTCATGTTGGCGGTGCCCTTGCGCGCCTCGTCCCGGACCTTGCTCACGAAGGCCCAGACCTCCGGCGTCCCCTTGCCGAAGAGGCTCTTGAGGAAGCTCTCGTCGGGCATGATCCGTTCGACGGCCTGCACCCGCGTGGCTTCGTTCTCGGAGCAGATATCCCTCAGGAAGCGGCTGATCTCCCGCTCGGCCAGGGCTTTGGCCTGAGGCTCGGTCAGCCGCCTTGGCGCCATGAGCCACCAGGCCGCGCCCGCGGCTAGGAGCAGCACCCCGGCGGCGATCAGTGCGGTCCTCCGGCTCGGCCTGCTCGGGCCGCGGCCGGCCGTCGGCTCGGCCGGCTGGGCCTCGGCGGGCGCGGCGACAGGCGCCGACAGCGCGTCCGGCGGCTCCGGTCTGGGCAGGTTGATGGCGCCCCCGCAGCCCGGGCACTTCACCTTCCTGCCGGCCAGCTCGGCCTTGACCCGCAGCCGGCGTCGGCAGCCGGGGCACTCCACGCTGAGGTGCGGCGCGCTTACGGGGTCCGCTACCATGGCCTCTGCCCTCCGCAGGCTGCACCCAAGATTTCCTGGTTGACTCGGCCTGAGCGCGCCGGCGGCTGCGGGCAAACCCACAGGTCCGGATGCTCGATCCCCTCGATTGAACCCCTGATCTCCATGAGGCACCCTCCGATCAATCCACCGAAGTCCGTGAGTGGACAGGCCAGTGCCGTCTCCTGTCGTCGCCATCCTCCCCGCCCCCCGGCGCGGCGCAACTGGGGGCCATTGCCCGACCGATCAGCCACCATTCACGGCAGGCGCTCAAACGCCGAGCGATTGGCCCGGATGTACTGGGCAAGCTTGGCGGTGAGCTCTTTGTCCGCGCCCCAGAACTTCCGGTCAATCCGCTCCCTCTCCGCTTCGGGGACAGCCTGATAGAGCCTCACGCACAGGCGGGGGTCATCGGGCGGGGCGTTGCCAGGGAAAAGCGCCAGCGCCTCGGCGACCGCCTCCGCGGCTTGCTTGCATCCCAGCGTTTGGAAAGCCGCGGCTGTGTAGACGTAGCCAGGATCGCCGTAGAAACCGCCTTCAAACAAGTACTGGAAGCCACCGTTGCCGATGATGCCCAAAGAGTTCCAGACTTGGGTAACGACCCGCTCCTGGGGGGATTGCTTGGACACATCAGCCAAGCTGCCGTACCAGACGTTGATCCGCTTGCAGATTCCGTTGCACAAGGCAGAGTCATCCGAAGCGTCGAGCAGTTCTCGCAAGGACGGTTTGAGGGTGCTCGAGAGGGTGACGATGTCGGCTGAGAAGCGGGCACTTATCGGAACGTCCATCTCCATGACATCGTGCGAGTCCGGTCCGAAACGAGCCGCGTGCGCAGTGTCCCACGTTACGTCGATCTGGCCACCAGATATCTTGCCAAAACGAATCCGAAACTGGGTACAGAGGTACTTGTCAGTTGAAGAGCGAATCCAACAGGCCCCATCACGTCCATAGGCTTCTTCAAACTTCCCTGTCCAGCCCTGAACATCGCGGATGTCGCGTAAGTTTGGCAGGTTGATGTGGTCCAGTTCGAACTCCCGGCTTCCGTCCTCTTCCCGGACCGACCGGATCCCGATCGCCAGGAAGAACTCCTCGCCTATTGGGCGTGCCCACCAGGTCAGGATGACTGGGCCCGGTTTCCCGCGCTTCTTGCGAATGGAGATGTAGCTGTCTGCAGCGGTGGTGCCCTCGCGCTTGAATGGCCAAATCATTCCGTTCGCACCTCAGTGCTTCCCCAGTTCAACGATCTGCGCGGTCATGTCAACCTTCTGCCTCTGTGAAATACCGAGCCGAGGTCTCCTGGTGACACTGCCTGAGCCGCTACGGCGGCTCGCGGCGAGCGTATTTTATCCCGGACGACTTGCTTTCAAGCTGATAACCCCTGGCTGACTCGCCGCCCCTGCTTAGACTGTGCCCCGCTCAAGACGCGGAGGCCACTCGCATGCATAGGACGCCGCCCAACAAGAACAAGGAGTACCCTCCTGAGGTCCTGACGGACGATGAGGTCCACGCCCTGCTCGAGCAGTGCTCGACGCGGACGCCCACCGGCCTGCGAAACCGGGCGCTGATTGCGGTGCTCTTGGCCTATTCAGGGGCGATGGATGCCTTCAGGCACATCACTCTTCTACAAAGTGCGCATCTACTCCCTTCTCATGTAGGAGCTGTTCCAGCGCAGCTATGACTGCTCGTTGATCTGTTGCCTGACCACCATAGAACACGACGAAACAGCCTTCATCGTTAATACTGACAGCGAAATCTTCCGGCCATGTGTGGCGAGCGACACCACCAGGCAGTCTGAATTCATAAGCACCGAAGTTATCTTGTCCTAGATACTCGGCTCCGGGGAGCAACGGCAAGCCTTCTCTGGCGGCCTGTAAGATGGCTGCCGATGGCGATGTCGTATGAGCCGACACGTATTCGATCCCCATGTTGGTTGCCTCCAGCGCCATGTGGACACCCTATCACCTCGGGGCAGATCAGGAGGATTGCGCACTCCGATGTGGTTGTCAGACGAGGAAGGAGGACCGGCGCCCCACAGCCGAGTGCCGGCGCAACTGTGGGGAGGAAGTCCGTTCGGGCCTCATTTCGCCACGTCCCTCAGCCCCTTACTCTCCTCGTCATCGCCCTTCTTGGCCCTCTTTTCGTCCTCAGAGCCCTCAATGGGTCGCGGGGCCGGCACAGCCCTGCAGGCAAGCCACCTAACGTTCGCGTCCTGGTCCTTCTGCATACGGGCAAGCACCGTAGCGCCCTCATCTGATCTGCCGCCAGGCAACACTATCACACAAGCCGCCGCCATTCGGACCAGTGGCTTCGTGTGGCCACTTGCCGCAACAGCGATTCTCTCTTGATCGGCCCCAAGCTGAATCGCGGGAGTGCACCAACTATCTCCGAACCGCGCACCTAATCTCCCCCTGGCTATGATAATGGAGAATTCGTCGCCATCAATTCTTTCGGGGCAACCCATGCGCACTATTGCCGCAGCTGCGCTCAGGTTCACGTCAACATCAGGGCATGCGAGACAGTCGACAAGTGCCATATAGACACTCTTGCCAACCACGCCAATTTCCATCGCACAACGGCTCGCTGCCAACTGCTTCTCCCTGTCGCCGGAGCTTAGGGCGCAACTAAGCAACGTATCTGCATGCTCGCCATGTTCCCTCCCTTCCGGCCGTGGAATTCGTCCTAGCGCACTGAATGCCGTCGCCTGCAGATCGCCTTGGAACGTTAGCGCGTTGACAATGAGCGCATCCTCAATCTTGCCATTGGCTGCGCGAAGGTAGTCGCATGCATAGTGTGCCTGGAGACGAACACCCAGATCTTGATCCTGCAGAAGAGAACCCAGTACATCCAAGACCTCCGGATCATCAGAACAGAGGTCTCTTATGCCTTCCGCTGCAGCTTCACGAATTGCGGGGCTACTATTCCCTGCATACTGCAGAAGCAAGCGCTGTCCCTCAGCTCCGCAACCAGCCAGCAACCTAATCATGCCACGCTTGTTTGGGGCAAGCCGCTCGGGGAGGCCCAGATATGTGTTTATGCGCAACAACGCCCGCGCTTCCCCACCAAGATTCGCAACGCCACCCGAATAAACCCCCAGTATACAAGCCTCTCCTGCAATACCATTGAGACGTCGAAGTTCCCAATACCCAGTCACAACAATAGCCATTACACAGATACCCAAGACTAGGGAACCCCATCGTAGGACAACGACCGTCACGGTGCGCACTTCAGTTCCTCCCGAACTCCTCCGACTGAAACTCCTTCAGAATCCCAGCATCTTCTTCGAGCAACCCCTCATAGGTGTGCAACTGCCGCAACTCGCACAGGACTACCTCTCGTCTCGAAACCAGGGTGATCTCACCAAGCCTTGCCATGAGCAACCCCTCTGTTCCAACGGCGGATATCCGATGAAGGCGGACACACATCGGCAATGCGAGATAAGCTCGTCGTTTGCTTTGACCAAGAAAACAACCTGCTGTCCGATGCCCATGATGCCTCCGCGAGCATTTTCCTCATTCCCAAACACGGCGCAAGCTCGGTCTTGACGCGCCTATCTGGCTGGCTATAAGGACTCTTGCCCGCAGGATGGTGCCTGGCCGCCTGCGGACCTGTGAATAGGCAGGCTTGTCCTGGTCGTTGGCAGGGCTGCGCATGGAATCCGGAGACCTTGTTCACAACTTCGGCGGATACACGGTGCTATGTCCGAAGTGCAAGGGCCGCGTGACGCTTCTCTCGTTCGGCGGTCCGGCCAAAGGCAAATGCGAGACGTGCAAGCTCGCGCTTGCCATCGAAATGAACCCCGGACCCCAGCCGACCGCGACATGGCTGCCCTTGACGGATGTGTATGTTGCACTTCAGGTTCCGACTCCTTCAGCCAGCCAACTCCAGGGCCTCCGCAAGCTAGTGCCTGAACTGGGTAGAATGTCCATGATGGATGTGCGACGCACCCTCTCGGGCAAGACCGAGTACCACCTTGGGGTCTTCCTGAAGTCCGAAGCCAATGGATGGGTTCAGCGGATGAAGGAATGCGGGCTGGAATATCGGACTTGCCTTCAGTCCCTCATCACGACGCAACCACCTCGTATCCTTGAGGAGGCCAGACTTCGTAGGAGAGACGAAGACCGACCCGAATAAGTGTGCGGCTGGCACAAGGGCCCACTTGAGCACGCCGCAGGAGAATCGCGGATGACGCCAGCCCAACGGCAAGAGATAACCAAGGCTCACATGGCCTTGCCAGAGGGCTGTCGCTCCGCCCCCGCGTCGGAGGAGTCCCTGGCTGCCTTCGAGGCGCAGTTCGGCGCGATCCCGCCGGACTACCGCTGGTATCTGGCAACATGCGGTGGGGGCGTGATCGGCTCCGAGTGGATCGATGACATTGAGGAGTTGCCCAAGACCCACCGCAAAGTGCGCGAGGGGCAGCAGCAGGAATTCTACACTCTGAGGGAGTTCTTCCCGGTCGGCTGGGACGGCGGCGGCAATCCGTACGGTTTCGATCTCACATCCGGACGGATTATCACCGAGGACCACGACTTCGGCGGGATCCATGAGGTTGCCGAGGGCTTCTATGCGCTGCTGCGCAAGAAGGGGCTTCTACAATGAGAAGGCTGCAGAGGAGAAGCGTCTCCTCATGATCGCCCTCGTCATCGCCGACGACGAGCTCCTGGTCGCGAAGACGCCCGACGTTAGCGCCGACGTCCTGATCTCCTGCGGCGATCTGCCGGATGAGCTGATTCTTGAGGTGGCGGCCAGGGCGGGGCGGCCCAAGGTGCTGGCGGTCAAGGGCAACCACGACGCCTCCGGCCCATTCGCGCCGGGGATCGTGGACCTCCACCTGACGCAGTTCTCGTTCAAGGGCATCACCTTCGGAGGCTTCCGGGGATGCTGGAAGTACAAGCCGGTGGGCAACTTCCTCTATGAGCAGGGAGAGGTGGCCCAACAGCTGGCGTCGTTCCCGCGGGTCGACGTCTTCGTCGCCCACAACTCGCCGCGGCTGGTCCATGAGACGGACGCCAGCGTCCACGCCGGGTTCACAGCCTTCAGCCGGTACATCGACGACGCCAAGCCGCGCTACTTCCTCCACGGCCACCAACATCGCAATGCGGAGACGACCCAGAGCGTGACCAAGGTCATCGGGGTCTGCGGGCACAGATACCTGGTGATTGAGCAGTAGGTGTCGCTGAAGGTGCTGTCAGCGGACTTCAGACTCCCACCTGCAGCCTCGTAGGGATCGGCAGCTTCAACAGGTCGTGGACGCTGAAGCCATTGCCAACCAGACCAATGTATCGCAACGACTCAATGCTGGCGGCGACCTCAATGGCGGCAAGGTTCACATTCGTTGAATCGCACTTCAGCCACTCCAGAACCCTGGAAACACGGAAACTTTCCAGCGCCCTGTTGTCCAAGTTGGTGAACGAGAAATCCAGGTGCTCCAGGCTGGGAACCAAGTGGTCGAAGGGGGCCGCGCAGGTAGTGAAGACTGCTCTATTGATCTCCAGTCTGGCCAGGGTGGGCTTAAGTATCGGGATCACATTCTCGGCCGGGACCGATTTGTCGACTCGGTGCACGGACAAGTCGGTGTAGGAGAACGTCCTGGCGAAACGCTCGGCTCCAGCCCTGGAGAGGCGGAAGTCGTCGATTGTGAACGAACCGACATCAACCACTCCGACGTCACGCAAGTAGGAGTCGATGGCCTCGTCGTTGAATGGACCCACGACGCTCCAGCTGGCCTCTGCCGAGAACTTCGGAAGGGCCGTGGCCGGCCGCGTCTGATCGCGCCCTTCTGGAACTCTGTAAGCGTATGCATGGAGGAACCTGTCGCTACCCATCCCGAATGTCTCCACATGCCTCTGCATCGAATTCTCGCCGCTTCGCAAGCTGCGCGCAAGGACGGTCTTGACTCGTTTGTTTGAAAGTTCCGGGTTCGAACATGGTCATTGACCTGCCCAGTCGGGGCCGCCGCCCGGAGGTCGCCGGCTCTCGCCGCAATCGCAAGTGGCATGGGAGCGGGGATTGCGCCGGCGTCAGTCAGGCTAGACCTTCGACATGTACAGCACTTTGTACAGCATTCATGGGCGCTGGATGCCCTGAGCCCCTGGCGAAGAGCGGCCGTGAACACTTTGTGCCCTGCCCCGTTGTGCTGCAGTGCCCAGGTCTGGGATGAGCCGCCCTGGGCATCTTCTGCTGCGGGCACAGCGAGGCAGTCGACGTTCCTTTGGCGCACCGTGACGGCCAAGTAGTGGTAGGAGCAGAGTCCGCAGATCTTGAAGGAACAAAGTGGACGTAGCGCCCCCCGGTGCTTGCGCCGCGCCGAGGGACGGGGAGAATGAGCGCATGTGAGAAACACCTGGTTGGGCCCTTCTCGCCAGACTATCCAGAGTTGCTTGAGAAGGCTCGCCAATCACTTGTCACGCGCTACGGACAGTAAGCAGGTGCCTTCATGCTGAAGTTCAGAGACCCAGAGCTCCAGAAGTATTACGAGGACATCCGACCATCCGCAGCGGGTCGCGTCGCGCCTGATATCGTAGATATCTTCCATCTGATGGAAGCGCTTGGTCCGTTCAGTTTGGAGGAGCCAGAAGCCTGGCCTCCCGATAGAAAGTGGCGCCCCAAAGCCCCACGCCTTACTGAGATACTTGAACATCTTGTCGCACCTGAGAACAGGGCAGGTCTACGCAAATGGTATGCGATAGCCGGTAACAGCATGAACCCCAATGCCATGGCCACCAGGGATGTGCTCAGCGACATGATTGGGGAGGAGCTTGGCCCAAAGGTATCGCAGCAGCCATCAATGACCACCCCACCCCCTGAGCAGCCAGCCAAGCAAGGGCGGAGCCGAATCGGCCTATACTTGGCCATCGGTGTTGTTGCTGTGGGCCTGTCTGTTGGCCTACTGCATCGCCACGCAAAGCAGACTATAGACTCGGCCAGTGCTGATGGGAAGAAGTTCGTCACATATCAGGGCTCACGCATGATCGAAGGTTGGCCAGAGAAAATCAAACAAGCGCAAACGCAGCTGACGGTGAAGATCAACGGCAAGTCGTACAAGAGAATCCGATATGGGGAGGAAAGTGATGATTGGGGTGCAGACAAGCATCCTTGCCATGATTGTGCAGTAATCAAGGGACAGCTTCATGTCCCTGGATGTGATGTTGAAAGGTGTCCAGTTTGTGATGGCCAAGCCATGTGCTGTGACTGCAGAGTCGAAGACTAGGGGAAGCCATGAGCGGGCAAGCAGACCTCAGACCCGAGGACATCGAAGACTGACTTCCTGCTTGCACCCCCTCCAGCCTGGGGGATAATGGTGGCATGAGCGACAAGAAGGAACCGCATATTGTCCCTGCCCTCGCTGCCCTGAAGGCCCAATGGCTGAAATGGTTTGATGGCAAGGAACCAGGAGTCGAAGATGTCGTTCGTTCGGCGCTTGCCTTCTCAGCCCAACATGGACGGCTCGCCTGCTACGCCGAAGGACCACATATCCTGATCATGGAGGCTGGCAGCTTCCAGGAGCGACTGGAGTTGCCTCTCGCCCGAACCCTGCTGCGGTCAATGTGTGCTCGGTCTTATGGCCTTTGCCAGGAAGAGGGCACGCTCGATGGCACCGCAAGCCCCTATGGTGGACGTGGAGGGGTCATGGTGGCAGGGAGCACCCTGGTAACCGTGATGTACAGCAACGATAATCGGCAGGCGATACGCCTTTCTCTGGAAAGCGCCAAGGCCCAGGAGCCGAAGAAGTGAGCGAGCCAGCTGATCCAGCCAATGACATGCGGTCTGCAGATGCGAAGCCAGTGAGCGGAGGGCCATTGACTCCGGTCATGGTCATGCGCGTTCTGATTGAGACCCTCAAAGGTATGTTCATAGGCGTCTTTGATCATCAGGATCGGGTGGCCCAGGCCAAAGCTCAGGCTCTGGCCACGCACACCACCTCGGCTGCTGAGGGGCAGCCCGAAATCATTGTTGACGAAGACGCGATGCGGCTCGCTTACTCCAAGATCCGCATCATCTCCTTACTGACCTTCTTCTTCGTGTTCCTCCTTCCACTGGCTCTCACTTTTCGGCTGATCACGAGCCATTGGTGGCTTGGCACGCGCCATACGGTGGCAGACATCACCGTGTGGCATCTGGTGTTTGCAGTGATTCCCTTCTATTTCCTCATGATACTGGGAATGGTCGTCAATGGCTGGGTTACGATATCTGTGGCGCGATGGACGGGGATGCAGGTTTCGCAGGGAGGCGGAGTTACATTTACATGCGGATCCCCCACGAGTGAAAGCGCACGAGGGGGAGCTGGTCTAGAGAAACGGCCACTCACCAGGATTGTTGTGTGGGTCGTCTTGAGCATATGCTTCTTGCTGGGCCTTGCTGTCCTGATCCTGATCCTCATCTGCTTCTCCCAAGAGGATGAGATCCGCAGAGAGGGTAGGCAGCCCACCCAGAGGGCGGAGCCCAAGCCGTGAGCGAGCAGGATCATACTGAACTAGAGCGGTTCAGGCGCCTAGGCCCTTTCGGCAAGTTTCAGTGGATTAGCGAACTGCTCTTCGCATGGGTATGCAGAAGAGGTTGCATGGCTACGGGTGGCCTATGACCTCAACTAGTGATAACACAGGCTCACCCGCCTGGGACAAGCTTATCATCCAGACAAATGGGCTGGACTGCTCAGATCTTCTGGGCAACTGGTCATGGCTGTTGGGTGACAGGATGCAGCCGCTCTTCCTGACGGTCTTCGGCGACTGGTTTCTGAACGATGAAGCAGGGCACATCTACTTCCTCGACTTGATGGAAGGGCAACTTAGTCAGGTCGCGAAGGATCGGGAGGAACTCAATAGGCACCTGGCCGATCAGGACAAGCGAGACACTTGGTTCATGGAGCACATAGCCTATCGGTGCATCGAGTCGGGGATGCGCCCAGGGCAGGGTGAGTGTTTGGCCTTCAAGATTCCTCCGGTCCTTGGCGGCAAGATAGGACATGAGAACATCCAGGTGCTGAGCTTGGCAGTGTACGAGCGAATTATGGGCCAGATTCACAGGCAAGCACATGGCGGCTCAGGGGTTGTGAAGAAGCTCGCTGTCGATGGGAAGGAACCATGATGCTCCCGTCAGGGATAACCTTCTCTGGGCCAGCGATTGACGATCCTGGCCTTCTCGACGATCTACCTGCGGAGCTGCGGCTTCTGCTACAGGAGCGCAACGGGTTCATCATCCATCACGGTGCACTGCATGTTCGAGGTGTCTGCGTAGATCCGCAGTGGCACTCCCTGCGCCAGACCTGGAAGGGCAAGAACTCGTTTCAGCAGCTCTATCCCGTCGTTCTTCCGACAGACATCCCATTTGCCCAAGATTGCGTTGGGGACCAGTTTCTGCTTCGCAACGGCGAAGTTTGGCGCCTGCTTGCCGAGACTGGAGAGGCCGAACAGGTTTCACCCAATCTGCAGACGTTCTTCAGTGAAGTAGAGAAAGACCCTGAGGAGTTCCTGAACTTCAGCCCAAAGATGAAGCTGGAGCCAGGGCAACTCATACATGCCTACCCGCCATTTTGTGTTAAGGAGTCGGGAAAAGGGACTTCCCTTCGCCCTTGCCCTGCGCATGAGGTGATCCTGTTCCACGCCGAACTGGCCCAGCAGATATCCAAGATCCCTGATGGGGACCAGCTTCGCATCCAGATCGTGGATGATCGGGAGCCGAAGAAGTGATCAGTCGCAAGCCGGAAGCTAACTGCTGTCCCCACTGCGGAGGGCCAGTTTCGAATCCCAAGCGCACTGGCATGTGGGACGAACAGAAGCCTGATGGCAGTCGTGGCGGTGGCGGTTCCTGGGAAGAAGGGGCATGCCAGGCCTGCAACCTGGTCTTGTGCCGCACTCACAGCAAGGGCCTGCCTTGCGTCTGGGCGTCAACAAATGTTGAGGTCTCCTGACTGGTTGAGAGGCTCAAGCCTGAAGAAGTGGAGGCTATCAGCAAGAAGATGTCCAATTACCAGGCCCTCGGGAAAAGGTGGGTTGACATGCTTGCCAGGATGAAGCCGGAAGATCA
>Ga0302248_1000262_pt1 | contig 54910 bp, 53 predicted proteins | sample AAG_UR_Leu_MG_FD_193528 | JGI IMG/M metagenome (GOLD analysis project Ga0302248, IMG submission 193528) | Enriched activated sludge microbial communities from anaerobic digester in WTTP, New Holstein, Wisconsin, United States - AAG_UR_Leu | ecosystem: Engineered > Bioreactor > Anaerobic >...
TCGTTCTCGCCGGCGCCTTGATATTCTCCCTGAAATTCACCCTGGGCGTTCTCCTGGGGGGCCTCATCAGCATCGTGAACTATCACTGGCTCTGCCGGGACGTCAAAAAGGTCTTCGCCCACCTTACAGACCGCGCCAAGTCCCGGATCATGTTCAAATACTACATACGCTTCGGGGTAACGGCCGTGGCGCTGTACTTTATCGTATCCAGCGGCATCGTCGATGTCGTCGGCCTGTTGATCGGCCTTTCCACGGTCATCGTCAATATCGTCATTACTGCCGTCATGGCTCTTTCAAAAAAAAATTGCGTTGAGGAGGTCAATTAGAAGATGCACAGTCTGTCTTTCCTGCAATTAATATTACCGGGTGTCCCCACCTACATCACCTATACCTGGTTTGTCATGGCCCTGCTCGCCCTCTTTTCTTTTCTGGCGACCCGGCGTCTTTCCCTGACCCCGGGCGGGTTCCAGAACACCATGGAGGTCTTCATCAAAGCCATCGACAATCTCCTCATCGACACCATGGGCACCCATGGAAAAAGATTCTTTCCCCTGATCGCCACCCTGGGATTCTTCATCCTCACTTCCAACCTGATCGGGCTGATTCCCGGACTGGAATCCCCCACGGCCAACCTGAATACGACCGTGGCCATGGCCCTGGTGGTCTTCTTCCTCACCCACATCGTCGGCGTGCAGATTCAGGGCATGAAATATTTCAAGCAGTTCCTGGGACCGGTATGGTGGCTCACACCCCTGATGCTGCCCATTGAACTGGTCAGCCACATCTCCCGTCCGGTTTCGCTGTCCATGCGTCTCTTCGGAAACATCGAAGGCGGCCACATCGTCCTTTTCGTCCTCTTCATCCTCGTGCCGCTGCTGGTACCCCTGCCCATCCTCGTCCTGAAGCTCCTGATCTCCTTCATCCAGACCCTGGTCTTCATGCTCCTGTCCATGATGTACATCGCCGGAGCCATGGAAGAGCATCACTGATAAATTACGTATGCGGGCGCCGTCCGAAAGGGGGCGCCGAACCTTATCTTGAAATGACGGCGGGGTCCCCTCAACGGGGGGACCCCGTTTTTTGTCCCATCACCCCACTGTATCCTGGATTAGCTCATCCAGCGCCAGGGTTTTCCAGGCCGCCCGCCGGAGCCGGTCGGGTGCGTCCCACAGGCAGGTTGTCCGACGTATCTACCCCCTCTTGACAAGCTCCATTTGGTGAATATATTAAGGCCGTAACAAATATAACCCTTTTATAACAAGATGTTAAGATTGCTTAGACGGAATCGTGCACCCTTTGAAAAACTGATAAAAATAACATTTCGATAAACGAGGAAAGGAGGAGAGATTATGTTTGGAACAGGAGCATGGAGATTTGGTCGCTTATTGGATCCGTATGCAGAAATGTCCCGGTTACGGAATGAGATGAACCGGCTTTTCTCCGTTTCAACCCATCCCTTCGTGCAGGTCTATCCGGCGGTTAACATCTGGGTTGGTGAACAGGAAGCGGTAATTACTGCGGAATTGCCCGGCGTGAATCCCGATAGAATCGATATTTCCGCACTGGGAGATAACATCACCATTTCCGGCGGCCGTGATCAGGAAGCACTGAAGGAAAATGAAACCTATCATCGCAAGGAAAGAAACGGCAGCCGGTTCTCGAGAACCCTGCAGCTTCCCTTCCGCATTGACGCCGCGGGCATCGAAGCCCGATATGAAAAGGGGATTCTCAAAGTGACGGCGCCCCGGGCCGAGGAAGACAAGCCCAAGAAAATCGCAATCAAAGCGGCATAAGGAAAGGAGGTTGGTGATATGGAAAAAGAAGCATTGGATCTGCAGAAACAGCAGGCGCAAAATCCACTGGAAACGGAACGGACCAGGAACCGAAAGGTCTATGTGCCAAAGGTCGATATTTATGAAACGAAAGACGCCATGGTGTTGATTGCCGACATGCCAGGTGTAGACAATCAGTCGGTAGATATCACCCTGGAAAAGAATGTCCTGACGATAACGGGCAACGTGGAATCCACGTCCTATGAAGGCAAGACACTGGCCTATGCCGAGTACGACACGGGAGACTATCAGCGGGCCTTCACCATTTCCGACGAAGTGGATCAGGACCGCATCGAGGCCATGGTGGAAAACGGCGTTCTCCGGCTGACGCTCCCCAAGATCGAAAAGGCCAAGATAAGAAAGATCGCCATCAAGGCCGAAAAGTAAACGGTGTCCTGTTACCGTGCCGGTCGCGGTCAACGGCATACCGATAAAATATCAGGAAAGGAGGAACAGCTATGATCGGAAGAAATCTTTTGCCGTCGCTCTGGAATTCCGCCGCCACCCCGGCCGCGGCGGCCGATGATCATCCCTTCCTCGGCGTCCAGAGAGAGATGAACCGAATCTTCGACGATTTCTTCAGGGGCATGGAGGTAAGCCCCCGGCCTACCGGAGATCGCTTGAATCGTTTCGTCCCTTCCCTGGACATTCGGGAGAACGACAAGGAATTGACCATAAAGGCGGAACTGCCCGGAATGGACGAAAAGGATGTGGAGGTGCTCCTGACGGAAAACACACTGACCCTCAAGGGTGAGAAAAAAGAGGAAAAGGAAGACAGGGGAAGGGATTATTACCACATGGAGCGAACCTACGGGTCATTCCAGCGGGTAATTAACCTGCCGGAAGGGATCGACACGAAGAAGGCGGAGGCCAAATTCAAGAATGGCGTCCTCTCTATCAACCTGCCCAAAACGGAGACCACCAAGGTCAAAGGTAAAAAAATCCAAATCAAGGCGGCATAACCCTCACCACCTTTCATCCTCCCGGCAATCCCGCCGGGAGGATGAAAGATCCGCTTATTCCTCCCAGGCATCTGATTCTCCATAAAACCTCGTAGCGAGCGGTCCATCCTCGGATTGTCAAGCAATGACAGCCTCGTAAAAAACGCGCATCATCCATTCTCCTCCTAAACTCCCCTTTGAAGTGATAGGAATATAATGACTTTTTACGAGTTCATTAAACAATGGCATTGACAACACCGCGATCTTTTCCTATCTTCCCGTCAGGGAACACAAAGATTTCCCGGTGAGGCGGCCGGCGAGCGGCCCGGGACCCAAAAAAGGGAATTATGCTCAGAACAATCACAGATTACCAGAACAAGACCGGCAGTTCAGTTTTCCTCCTGATTGTCCTGGTCATGGTGGGAATTCTTTCCCTTCCCGACGCGGCGGCGGGGCAAAAACCGACCACGGCCCCAGCAACTCCCCGGCTACCCACCCTCGTGATGATTCACGGGATGTTCGTCGGTCCCTGGTGCTGGGACAACTATCGTGATTACTTCGAACGGCGCGGATACCGAGTCATTACCCCGACTCTCCAGGGCCACGACACACCGCTGCGCGCGCCCCCGCCGCCGGAGCTGATGCAAACTGGGATCGGCGATTACATCGCCGAGGTGGAAAAGGAGCTCGGGTCAATAAATGAAAAGCCCATCATCATCGGCCATTCCATGGGGGGACTGATCGCCCAGCTCCTCGCCGCCAAAGGCCTGGCCCGGGCCGCCATCCTCATCGCCCCGGCGGTCCCCCGGGGGATCAACCCTGTCTCCTGGACGGGGATCAAGAGCGCCTGGATGAACCGGCAGCGTCTGGGCCACTGGGGGGAGCCCCTGCGTCCCACCTTTGCCGGCGCCGTTTATTCATCCCTCCACCTACTGCACCCGGAAGACCGGGAAAAGGTCTTTGCCCGCTTCACCTATGAATCCCCCCGGGCAGCCGGGCAGATAAGCTTCTGGTTCTTCGACCCGAATAAAAGCACCGCCGTGGACGCCGCCCGGGTGACCTGCCCGGTCCTTACCATTGCCGGCGGGCTGGATCGCCTTGTCCAGCCGGCGATCGTTCGTAAGATCCACGCCAAATATCAAACCGTTTCCACCCATCGGGAATTCCCCCGCCACTCCCATTTCCTCATCGCCGAGCCGGGGTGGGAGGAACCGGCCCGGGAAATCGAGCTCTGGATCCGGGATAAAGCTGGTTACTTCCCCGCTGCCACTTCCCGGAAAAATTGAAATTTAAGAAGGTTCGTCAAGGTCGGTCCTTGAATTTTCCGGCACAGACAATGTATCTCCCGCCGTCGCTGCCGGTGGCAAGTTGATAATAGGTGGTCCTGAAGTAGAGACCGCTTTGCCTGGGGCTGGTATAGATGTAGTCTTCCCAGCCGGTGCCTTTGTTTAGGGCCTTCTTTACGATTTCATCCCGAAAGGCCTTGCCTTTCCGCGTCCGTCTTCCTGGTGCTCCACTGGTCATGCGGGTTTTTTATGAATTCATTATCAATAGGGGAAGCTTGCCTCATCCTCATATACTTTTACGTCAGAAAAAAAAGAAATCCAAGGAAGTGACAAGCGCTGCCGAAAAGGACGAAGATGTGCCACAGCACATGGTGATACCGCATCTGCTTACGGACATAGAAAACAACGCCGCCGGTGTAGAAGAGACCACCCGCCAGCAACCACCAGAGGAGGCCCCGGGGAACCATCGTGATCATTGGTTTTGACGCGATCAGGGCCAACCATCCCATCCCCAGATATATCGTTACGGTTATCCATCTATAACGGCCGAGAAACAGCAACTCATAGACCATGCCGGCCACGGCGACGGCCCAGATAAGGCCGAAAAGCGTCCAACCCCATACTCCGCGCAGGCAGATGAGGATAACAGGCGTATAAGTCCCGGCAATAAGAAGAAAAATCGAGAGATGGTCGAGGTGGCGGAAAAAGAGCTTGATCTGCTCATCACGAAAACCGTGGTAAAGCGTCGAGGCCAAGTAGAGGAGGGTAAGAGATCCTCCATACACCGAAAAACTGATGACACGCCATGCGTCGTCCTGCCACAGGGCGGGAAGAACGAGCACGGCGAGCCCCACTATGGCGAGTACCGCACCAATGCCATGGGTGATGCCGTGTAATAATTCCTCGGTCAGTGTGTATTGTGTTGGCATCTGCATGTACGTGCCATATCACAAAAGCAAGTAGGAGAGCAAAACATCCGTGCAAGCTGAAAGATTTCATCCATATTTGACAACTTTGTAAAAAGTCCGGATGCGGCGTTGCGCTGCATCCTTCGTCACTGCGGCGTACGGCAAGTACGCCTCATTCCTCATGATTTGCGCGCCTTGCCCGCGGATATTTTTTCAAAGCCGTCGATTATGGCCTATTTTTAGACTTTTTAGGTGCTCATCATATTTATCTCGCCCCCGACCGCCACCACACCGCAATTTTTATAAAATATGTGTCGCTGCTTGCCGATGGAAAATCTTCGCCGGAGCGCCTGCATATGTTAAACTATTGAGACAATGAAGGAACTAACGACATTGCTCGCCGTTTCTGTTTATTTATCCCGACCCGTGTCCGGGGGACGGCAGGCTTCTCCCGGACACGGGTGGAAAGCCAAGTATGCGTGGAAAAAACAGGGCGAGGTTCTCTGTCGTTGAAAAAGAAGATTAGCGGGCCAACACATCCGAGCAAAAGGAAACGTGCCATTGCCGGCGGCGGAAATATACTACCTTAGCTCAAAATTGATCTTGCCTTCCCGCGGAGGGATCAGAATTCCGGGTCATCTCCGGAAAGACGCCGGTGGATGGCCTGGGCGGCCTTGCGCCCTGCCCCCATGGCGAGGATCACCGTGGCGGAACCGGTGACGATATCACCCCCGGCATAGACACCGGTACGGCTCGTCTCTCCCGACTCACCCTTGGTGATGATGTAGCCCCGGCGGTTGGTTTCCAGCCCCGGCGTCGTGGCGGGGACGATTGGATTGGCCATGGTGCCCACGGCGACCACTACGGTATCAACGGCGATGACAAATTCGGATCCGGAAACGGGAACGGGGCTGCGGCGACCCGAGGCGTCCGGTTCCCCCAGTTCCATCCGGAGACATTTGACGCCACTCACCCAACCGCCCTCGCCTAGATACTCCACGGGATTGGTCAACAGATGGAACTGCACCCCCTCCTCCTTGGCGTGATGAACCTCTTCCTTCCGGGCGGGCATCTCCACCTCGCTGCGCCGGTAGATGATGTAGGCGTTTTCCGCCCCCAGGCGCAGGGCCGTCCGCACCGAGTCCATGGCCACGTTGCCCCCGCCGATGACGGCCACGTTCCTACCCCGAACGATGGGCGTGTCGTATTCGGGAAACCGGTAGGCCTTCATTAGATTCGACCGGGTGAGATATTCGTTGGCGGAATAAACGCCGCTCAAGTTTTCTCCGGGGATGTTCATGAACACCGGCGCCCCAGCGCCGACCGCCACATAGACGGCGTCGAATCCCGCGGCGAACAGCTCGTCGATGGTCTTCAGGCGGCCGACCACGGCGTTGACGACGATCTTGACCCCCAGCTTGCGCAGGTAGTCCACCTCGGCCTCCACGATGGCCTTAGGAAGGCGGAATTCAGGAATACCGTACACCAGGACGCCGCCCGCCTTGTGGAGGGCCTCAAAAACCGTGATATCATAACCCAGCTTGACGAGATCGCCGGCGATGGTGAGCCCCGAGGGACCCGCCCCGACCACCGCCACCTTCTTCCCATTGGGCGGGGCGATCTCCGGAATGGCGACGGCGCCGCTGTTCCGCTCGTAATCCGCGGCGAACCGCTCCAGGCGCCCGATGGCCACGGGCTCACCCTTCTTCCCGAGGATGCAGGTCTTTTCACACTGGTCCTCCTGGGGACAGACACGACCACAAACCGCCGGGAGGCTGTTGGTTTTCTTCAGGGTCCGGGCCGCGCCCGGAAAATCGCCTTCCGCAATCTGCCTGATGAACTCGGGAATCTTTACATCCACGGGGCATCCCTCCACACAGCCCGGCTTCTTGCACTGGATGCAGCGTTTCGCCTCCAGGATCGCCGTCTCCGGTGTATATCCCCGGGGCACTTCCTCGAAATTTCTTATCCGTTCCTTGGGATCCTGCTCCGGCATGGCCTGGCGGGGGATCTTCTCTTTCCTGGATTTCTCTGTCTTTTCTTCCATTAGTTCCTCATATCGCCGCTGATAATTAGCGTCCCTTCCGGCGTAAGGCCAGGCGGGGGCAGTGAAAAAAGAGGCCGCTTGTCATGCCGGGGTTGAGCCGTCATCCTGAAAGCATTCGCAAACACCCGATTCCCGCCGGTGCGGGAAAGTCGGAAGGCATGACGCAAAGCAATAATCCAAACGTCACAGGTCCCAAAGGGGAACATGGCGCCATCATTCTCAGTTGCCCTGCCAGCCGCACCGGTGCCGTTCGTAGGCCTCTCCCTCCTGCTCGCAGTACATCCGCAGTCGACTCGTCAGGAGATCGAAGTCCACCTCATGGCCGTCGAACTCCGGCCCATCGACACAGGTGAATTTCGTCTTTCCCCCGATGGCGACCCGGCAGGCCCCGCACATCCCCGTGGCATCCACCATGATAGCGTTGAGGCTTACGATGGTCTTGATCCCATAGGGCCGGGTGAGATTGGCAATGACCTTCATCATGGGCACGGGCCCGATGGCATAGACTCGGTCGACCTTCTCCCCGGCATTGATGATACCCTGAAGGACATTGCTTACGAAGCCGTGAACCCCGTAACTGCCGTCGTCGGTGGCCACTACAAGTTTGTCGCTCGCCGCCCGCATCTCCTTTTCCAGGATGATCAGGGATTTGTTACGGGCACCGATGATGGATGTCACCCGGTTTCCCGCCTCCTGGAGGGCCTTGGTGATGGGATAGATGACCCCGACGCCCACGCCGCCGCCTATACAGACCACGTGGCCGTAGTTCTCGATCTCCGTGGGATTGCCCAGGGGACCCTGGACGTCCTGAATATCGTCCCCCACAGCGAGAGTGGCCATGAGTGCCGTTGTCTTTCCGACGATCTGGTAGATGATCGTCACGGTCCCCTTTCCCCCGTTGGAATCCACGATGGTCAGGGGTATCCGCTCTCCCTGCTCGTTCACCTTTAGAACGAGAAACTGGCCCGCCCGGCGTTTCCGGGCGATCTCCGGGGCATCCAGATCCATCCGGACCACGCTTTCCGACAGTTGTTCCTTGTAAACGATCCTGCTCAAGAATTTACTCCTTTTTCTGTGCTTAGGGTCGGTCATGAAATAAGTGTAACATCTTGCATCTCATCTCCAGGCTATCTTTGCCCCGGCTTCAATTGCTAAATACTCAACGTAGCGCTGCTACGCTTTCGGTTTAGCTTAATCAGCCAAAACAAATATAACCTAAATCTGATCGCCATTTTGCTACTCTTATTTCTTGACCGGCCCTTAGATGCGCAGAAGGAGCCGGCGTGGCTCCTTCTGATCACTTATGGGGCATTTAATCTGCTTACGAAGTCTTCAAAAGTCCCTCGTCAGTTTATCCAGTTCGGCAAAGGTAAACACGGGGCCGTCCTTGCAGACGTACTTACTCCCCACGTTGCAGCGACCACACTTGCCGATGCCGCATTTCATCCGCATCTCCAGGGAGGTGATGATGGTTTCCTTGGAAAAGCCCAGATCGAAGAAGACCGGGAGGGTGAAGCGGATCATGATGGGGGGGCCGCAGATGACCGTGACGGCGTTCTCCGGGCTGGGACCGACCTCCTTGCAGACCGTGGGCACAAAGCCTTCCCGGCCCTTCCAGCCGGTGTCGCCCTTGTCCACGGTGACGTTCAGATCGATGTCGTCCCGTTTGCTCCAGGCCTCCAGCTCGTCCTTGTAGATCAGGAGCCCCGGATTCCGGGCACCGTAAACTACCGTGATCTTGCCGAAGCGTTTCCGGTTGTCGCCGAAGATCATGTAGTTGATCAGGGAGCGCAGGGTGGTGAAGGCAAACCCGCCGCCCACGATAACTACATTCTTCCCTTCGAGGTACTCGATGGGCCAGGAGTTTCCCAAAGGACCCCGGAGGCCCATACGTGTCCCCACTTCCATCTCATGGAGGGCCGAGGTGACGACGCCCGCCTTCTGGACCGTAAACTCCACGTAGCCGGGCTGGGTGGGTGACGAGGCGATGCCGATGGGCGACTCTCCCTTGCCGAAGATAGACAACTCCGCAAACTGGCCGGGGATATACTTGAATTTCTCCTCGTCCTCCTTGTTCACGAATGCGAAACGGAAGGTCTTGATGTCCTTCGTGTCCACCTCGGTGACAATCTTTACTACCTCCACAGGATAGGGTATGTAAGGGTTTTGCATGACTTTCTCCCAGCTCTATAGTTTCGATATATCGGTGATGATCTTCCGGATGTCGATATTGACGGGGCAGTACATGACACAACGGCCACAGCCCACGCAGGCGATGGCGTTGAAATTCTCCGGGTAGTAGCTGAACTTGTGCATGGCCCGCTGGCGCCACCGCTCTTTCTGGGTCGGACGGGGGTTGTGCCCCGAAGTCTCCTTGGTAAATATGGGGAACATGCAGGAATCCCAGTTCCGCAGGCGCCGGCCGTCGCTCTGTTTCATCTCGTCGGAGATGTCGAAACAGTGGCAGGTCGGGCAGAGGTAGGTGCAGGTCCCGCAGGCCAGGCATCTCTGGTGGACGGTATTCCAGAAGGGGCTGTTGAAGTTGGCATCCATGATCGGTTTCACTTCCCGGCCGGGGATGTGGGATTTGATCTCCTTGGCCGCCTGTTCAGCCGCGGCATCCTTCTTCGCCTCGGCGGCGGCATCGGCCTTGAGGTCCCCGAAATGTTTGACAAGCTGCTCGCCTTTGGAGGTGATAAACTCCGCCAGGAACTGATCTCCCAGGTCGGTGAGGAGGATGTCCGCCCCTTCCGAAGAGACCGGATGTCCGTCCACGGAGGTACAGAAACAGGTCGCATAGGGGGGATGGACGCAGGCCATAGCGACGATCGTGGTCTTTTGCCTTTTATCTATATAATAGGGATCCTTGTACTTTTCCTGATCGAAGAGAAGATCTAGAAGAACGAAGCTCCGTGCGTCGCAGGGCCGAACCCCGAACAGCACCGTCGCCTCCGCCTCCTTTTGCCCGCCTGTAAACTCCACCCCTTTGGTCGTACGGGTGTAGCGCAGCATGACCTCGGAGCGGGGGAAGAAGAAGTTCTTCGGGGCGTTTTTGCTGTTGGCATAAGTTAGGTAAGGTTCCTCCCCCTTCTCCAGCGCCTTGAAGAGGACATTGTCTTCCACTTTCACCGGGGCAAAAACTACTGCCTCTTGAGCGATCTTCCCGATGATCCCTGTCAGAGCATCTTTTTTGATCAACCGTTTTTCCATATCGTCCTTCAGTATCAGAAATATTGGATATTGTTGTTAAAGGAGCCCGAGGCTGCTGACCAGCGGCAGGGGATCCACATTGTGCAGTTTGAACCACGTCGAGGTTCCGGGCAGGCCGAGGGCCAGGGCCACCAGCTCCGTAAAATAGAAGACGGGCAGGCGCAGGTTCTCGCTGGCCCGGGCGTCGAGATTGGCCATGCACACCGGACAGGCGGTGACCACGCAGTTCGCCCCGGCCTCCCGGGCCATGGTCATGAGCTTGTCCACCAGTTTTCCTACGATATCCGTCCGGCTGATGGTGAGACTGCCGCCGCAGCAATCCGTCTTGTATGACCAGTTTTTCACGTCCGCCCCCAGAGTCGCCAGGATGCCGTCGAGCATGTAGGGATTTTCGTAATCCTCGAAATTGCAGACCTCCGGGGGACGGACCAGGAGACAGCCATAGTAGGACACGGGCCGCAACCCGGTAAGCTTCTTGACCACCTTGGCCTTCAGGGCGTCCAGGCCGATCTCGTTGTGAAGGATGTCGATGGGGCTCTTGACGTCCAATCCCGGCGTGTATTTCTGGCCAACAATCTCTTCCACTTCCTTTTTGAGGGCCTCGTCATGCTGGAGATGGTGCTGAGCCGATTTGAAGCGATTGAAACAGGCCGCGCAGGGCACCATCATCTCCTTGGCCTCCCCCTTGCCGGCGATCATGAGATTCCGGGCGGGAAGGGCCACGGAAAGCTTGAAGTTCGTAGCGTGGCCCGAGGTGGCGCCACAGCAGGACCAATCTTCGATTTCCTTGAGTTCCACGCCCAAGGCGCGGCTCACCGTCTTGACGGACTGGTCGTATTCCTTCGCCGTCCCGTGGAGGGAACATCCCGGATAATAAGAAACTTTCAACACTTGCCTCCTTGCTGTCGCTTGCCGCGTTACGCGTGCTTCGTTTTATCGAATATCTTCCGGATCGTATTCATGTCCCGGGTCTTCGGAGAGACGAGGGACAATTTGCCCTTCATGAACATGGAGATGCCCATGCCCATATCGGAGAAGAGGTCCCCGGATTTGAGCTTGTAGTCCACCATCATGAACGGCTCGTTGATCCGGCCCCGGGATTTGATGCTGGCCAGGAACGCCTCGTGGAAGGAAAGGACATTCTTTTCCCTGGCCCCGATGCCGGCGGCAATGGCCATCTCCCGGAGAACGTCCATCATCCGGGCGATGTCCACCTCGTTGGGACATCGGGTGATGCAGGTTTCGCAGGATGCACAGAGCCAGATGGTAGAACTACCCAGGACTTCCTTTTTCATTCCCATCTGGATCATCCGAATGACCTTGTTGGGGTTGTGTTCCATGGCGAAGGCCAGGGGACAGCCGGCGGTGCACTTCCGGCAGTGATAGCACCGCTGCAGGGGCACGCCGTTTATTTTCTCGTTTACTTCTTCCAGAAAGGTCTTCATGTTGACTCCATTCACCGTCCGTTCATCCTCGGTTACAGGCAGACAGCCGTAGGATTTGACCAGAATCTTGTTGCCGGTCATATTTAGGGGTTATAGATAAAATCTTCCTTGTCGTGTTCCTTGAAGGTGGAAAGGGGCGGCGGATCTTCCAGGGAGGCCCCCGCCCGGTTGCCGAAGAAATCAAAGGCGTCCTTGTCGAGTTTCTTGAGGAATTTCCTCAGATCGACGCCCATGGGACATACGGAGACGCAGGAACCGCAGTCCACGCAGCGCCCCACCATGTGGAAGAGGCGCATCAACTGGAATACCTGGGTGTCCGTAGCGTCTTCTCCCAGACCCACCCACTGTGGCTGGCTCTGCTCGACAAAGCAGGTAGGACAGTAGCACGAGGGACAGGCCTGGCGGCAGGCATAGCAACGGATGCACTTGGACATCTCTTTGGTAAAATACTCCCAGCGCTCCTCCGTGGATAGTTTCTCGAATTCCTCGACCTCTGCGTACTCCCGGGCCGCTCCAAGCATCTCCGGGGCCTTTTCGCCGATCATCACATCGCAGATGATGGGATTGTTGAACTTGCAGGTCCGGCAATTGTCCGCCAAGACGTCCTGCACAGGAATCTCCCTTTCCCCACTCGCTGTCTGGATGGTAATTCGGTCTCCCGCCAACGACCCCTCCTGGATATCCGCACCGTCCAGGGCCACCGTCAGGGCCTTGCGATCCACGTAGCCGGTGCAGGGCACGCCGATGATCACCACCTCGTCCCTTCCGTACTGGCGCTCCTGAAGATGGAGCACGATGGAGCGGGTGGTGCAGCCCCGGGCCACGACACCGACCACCTTTTTTTTCCGGTCTTCCGGCTTGACCCGTTTCTGGGCATTACGATGCTGGGAGATCAGATCGTGGACGTATTTGGCCAGGTTCTGGGTACAAAAGGCGTTCCAGACAAGCCGGTCGGCCTCTTCCGAATTCGTGATGAAACAGGGCGTCGCCGTCAGGGGCAGGGTGCCCGCCTCGTAACCCACCAGGGCATCCACCCTTTTTTCTTCCAGAAGCCGTTTTGCCTCTTCCCTTAACTTTTTCTCGATGTTTTCCACTTTATATGAATCCTCGAATTGATATTGTCTTAAGCAAAAGCAAATGCAGGGCTTTTCCGCCGCGCCCGGCACCCCCAAAACGGTCTTTACAGTTTCTTCACCAGCTTCGCCGCCGGACCGAGGGCCTGTACCTTCGCGGTCACGCCCTTGATGACATTGGCAAACCGCTCCCCCTCCGATGCCGAGACCCAGGTAAAAATGGTCCGGTCACCTTCGATCCCGATGTAGTCCAGGAAACTTTTCAACGTCGCAAACTTGCGGCGCGCCACTAAATTTCCCGAAATATAGTGGCATTCACCGGGGTGTCAGCCGGAAACCAGAACGCCGTCGGCTCCCGTCTGCAGGGCCTTCACGACGTAAAACGGGTTGATCCTTCCCGTGCAGGGCACGCGAATGATGCGCACGTTCGGCGGATACTGAATCCTGCTGATTCCGGCCAGATCGGCGCCCGCGTAAGTACACCAGTTACAGACAATGGCGACGATTTTTGGCACCCATTCCTTGTTTGCTGCATTTTCAGCCATATATTCTCCTTCCCGTGGCCATGCGCCTTATCGGCCGTTGACCTTAGTTTAGATATTAAATATCTGCTCCAGCTCTTCTTCGTTGGTGAAGCCGTTGAGATCCACGGCGTTCATCCGGCACGAGGCGGTACAGACCCCGCATCCCTTGCAGAGGATGGCGTTGACCTCGGCACATCCTTCCACCACATTCACCCGAATGGCGCCGAAGGGGCAGTTTTCCTCGCAGAGACCGCAGGCGGAGCACCGCTCCTTGTTAACAAAGGCCGTCTTACCTTCCGCCTCGATGAAATCCTTGGTAAGGATGGTGCCGGCCCGGGAAACCGCGGCATTGGCCTGGACGATGGCGTCCTCGCTGAGTTTCGGGGCGTGCGCCATGCCGCACATGAAGACGCCGTCGGTGGCAAAATCCACGGGGCGGAGCTTAACATGGGCCTCCAGGAAGAACCCGTCCTGGTTCGTCGGCACCTTGAGCATATTGCCGATGGCCACGTTCTCCGGATTGGGCACGGTACCCACGCTCAGAGCCAGCAGATCCGTCTTGAATTCCACGGGACCGTTCATGATGGGATCGAAGACCCGGATGGAGAGTTTGTCGCCCTGCTGAATCACTTCCGGTTTCCGCTCTTCATCGTAGCGGATGAACCGTACGTTCAGTTCCCGGGCCTTTTTATAGTAATCCTCCTTCAGGCCGAAGGTGCGGATATCGCGGTAGATCACCGTGACTTCCCGAGCCGGGTCCATCTCCTTGAGCTTCAGGGCGTTCTTCATCGCCTCGGAACAGCAATAGCGGCTGCAATATGGCCGCTCGGGTATCCGGGAGCCAACGCATTGGATCATGGTCACGCTCCCCGCCTGGAGAGCCTTGTCGTCCTTCTCGGCTATGAGTTTCTCCAACTCCCGCTGCGTAACGACCTGGGGGGACTGGCCATGGAGATATTCCGTCGTCTCCAGTTCATAACCGCCCGTGGCCACGATGACGACGCCGTGTTCGAACTGCTCATCTCCATCCCGCGTCGTGATGGTAGTCTTGTAATTGCCGATGAAACCTTCTATTTTCGTGATCGCCGCCCCGGCATAGGCATGGATTAGTTTGCTGGCCTGCACCTTTTCCAGTAGCTCCTTCAGATGCTTGCGGGTATCCAGCCCCTCCAGGGTGTAATAGAGCTTCCGGTAATTGCCTCCCAGAACCGGCTCCTTTTCCACGATATAGGACTCAAAGCCCTGATCGGCCAGGGAGAGGGCGGCCGTAATTCCCGCCAGGCCTCCGCCGATGATGAGAGCGGCATGATTGACCGTCAACTGTCCCGGTTTCAGCGGTTTGAGGAACTGCGCCTTGGCGACGGCCATCCGCACGAGATCCTTGGCCTTTTCCGTGGCCGCATCAGGCTCGTGCATATGCACCCAAGAGTTCTGATCGCGAATGTTGGCCATCTCGAAAAGGTACCGATTGAGCCCCGCTTTTTCGCAGTTCTCCTGGAATAGTCCTTCGTGGGTCCGGGGGGAGCAGGAGGCGACGACGACCCGGGTCAGGTTCTGTTCCTTGATCACCTCGCCCATCTTCACTGCCGTATCTTGGGAGCAGGTAAAGAGGTTGTCCGTGGCAAAGACCACGTTGGGGAGGGTCTTGCAGTATTCGACCACCTCGGGCACTTTGACGACGCCGCCGATGTTGATTCCGCAGTGACATACGAAAACGCCCGTGCGCGGGCCCAGCCCCCGGAGATCCGATTCCAGGGGGACTTCCTCCTCGGCGATCATGGTCCCCCGTCGGGAAGCCAGGATGCCCGACGCTCGGGCCGCAGCGCCGCTGGCCTCCATGACCGTCTCGGGGATGTCCTTGGGGCCGCCGAAGGCGCCGCACACGAAGATGCCCGGCCGGGAAGTCTCCACGGGATTTTCCAGGGCGGTTTTACAGAAGCCGTGTTCTTCCAGCTCGATGCCCAGGGCCTTCGCCAGTTCCGCCGCCTCGGAAGGCGGGCAGAGGCCTACGGAGAGGACGACCATGTCGAATTCTTCCTCGATGAGACTTCCGTCTTCCTGGACGTATTTAAGCAACAGGTTCTTTGATTGCTGAAGTTCCTTGATCGTCGAGGGCATGGAGCGGATATAACGAATTCCGTATTCGTCCTTAGCCCGATTGACGAAGCGGTCGAAGTCCTTGCCGTGGGCGCGGATATCCATGAAGAAAATCGTCGGTTCCAATCCCTTGGCGTGTTCCTTGCCGATGATGGCCTCCTTGGTGGCATACATACAACACACGGACGAACACCAACTGTTGCCGCAGGAGGTGTCCCGGGAGCCCACGCACTGGATGAAGGCGATTTTATGCGGTTCACGACCATCGCTGATCCGCTGGACATGCCCGAAATAGGGGCCGGAGGCGGAGAGGATCCGCTCGAACTGGATGCTGGTGACGACGTTTTGATAGATACCGTAGCCGTACTCGCCCCGGAGCCGTGCGTTAAAGACTTCGAAGCCCGGGGCGGCGATGACGGCCCCGACCTCGATGGTTTCTTCTTCAAAGGTGTCATCGTGGTTGATGGCGCCGGCGATGCAGGCATCGACGCACTGGTAGCATTCCGAGCAGATCCCGCAGGCCAGGCATCGCTTCGCCTCCGCCACGGCCTCTTCCTCGGTGAAGCCGATGCCCACTTCTCGGAAGTTCGTCCGCCGGTCTTCGGGTTTCATGTGGGGATATTTGACCCGGGAAACCTTGGTCACCTGGGAAACGTCGGCCTTGTCGGCCAGACCCTTGGTCCAGTCCTTCGCCCGACCCGCCGCGACATCCTCGCCTTTCAGATAGCGGTCGATGGACACCGCCGCCTCCTTGCCCGCATAAACGGCCTTGACGACGGTCTGGGGACCCGTAACGACATCGCCGCCGGCAAAGACGCCGGGAACATTCGAGGCGAAGGTTACGGGATCGACGTCGAAGTTTTTCCACTTGTTGACGGCAATGCCGCTTTCCTTGGGAACGAAATCGAGATCCGCCTCCTGACCGATGGCGGGAATCAGGGCGTCGCAGGGAACGATGAATTCCGAACCCTTGATCTCCACGGGGCGGCGGCGGCCGCTGGCATCGGGCTCGCCGAGTTCCATGCGGGTGCACTCCACTCCCGTGACCTTCCCGTTCTCCCCGACGACGCGCTTGGGGGCCACGAGGAATTCCATCTTGATGCCCTCTTCCAGTGCCTCTTCGATCTCCTCGGGAGAGGCGGGCATTTCCGCCCGGGAACGGCGGTAGAGGATGAAGACGTCCTTGGAGCCCGTACGGATCGCCGTCCGGACGGCGTCCATGGCGACGTTGCCGCCGCCGACGACGGCGACCTTGTCGCCGAGGAAAACCTTTTCCCCGAGATTAACCCGTTTCAGATAATCGACGCCATGGATGACGCCCTGCATCTCTTCGCCGGGGATATTCAGCTTGCTGCTGTTGACTGTTCCGCAACCGATAAAGATCGCGTCATATTCCTTCTGGAGCTTATCGAAGGGAATATCCTTGCCGATGGCCTTGTTCAGATGAATCTTGACGCCGAGGTCCTCGATGACCTTGATCTCCGCCCGGAGGACGTCCTTGGGGAGGCGATATTCGGGGATGCCCACGGCAAGCCAGCCGCCCGCCACGGGGAGGGATTCGAAGACCTCCACGTCATAGCCCTCGGCCGCCAGATAGTAGGCGCAGGTAAGACCGGCGGGACCGGCGCCGACGACGGCGATCTTCTTGCCCTTGCTTTCCTTCTTCTCGGGGATAAAGCGGGTCTCGTCCTTCAGATCCAGATCGGCTACGAAACGCTTCAGGTGCATGATATCAATGGGATCTTCCACTTTACCGCGCATACACGCCGACTCGCAGGGATGGTTGCACACCCGGCCGCAGACGATGGGGAAGGGATTGTCTTTCTTGATGAGCGCCAGTGCTTCCTTGTACTTACCCGCGGCGATGAGGGCCACGTAGCCCTGAACGCTGATGTGGGTGGGACAGGCAGCCTTGCAGGGGGAGGTGCCAAGTTTGTCGATGGCGAAGCCGCTGGGAATCGCCTGGGGGAACTTGCGATAAGTCGCCTGACGTTCTGAGAGGCCCTCGTTGAAGTCCGAAGGGACATTGATGGGGCAGACCTTGGCACAGTCGCCGCAGCCGGTGCACTTGTCCAGATCGATGAACCGGGGGGCCTTGGTCATCCGGACCGTGAATTTTCCCGCCTCCCCATCCACGGCATTGACCGTGCGCCGGGTAAGGATCTCCACGTTGGGATGCCTGCCCACCTCCACCAGTTTGGGGGAGAGGATACAGGCGGAACAGTCGTTGGTGGGGAAGGTCTTGTCGAGCTGGGCCATGACGCCGCCGATGCTGATGTCCTTTTCCACCAGATAAACCTTCAAGCCGGAATTGGCCAGATCGAGGGAAGCCTGAATCCCTGCGATGCCGGAACCGACAACCATCACCGAACCGATTTTTTCATTGTCATTGATCACGAGAGACACCTCAAAAGATGGGTATATGCGGGTTTATATATTCTATAAGTCTTCAAGTACGACCTTTTCCCTGATCGGATTTTGCGGACTACAACCGACGGTGCCGCTATCATGATTCAGCATCCCTGTCAAGGGTAAAAGTTTCCGCCCAAGAGGTTAACTCCTTTAAAGTTCCTTAGATATTCTGATCATTCCGGACTACGGTTTCTACGGCGGGCGATGTTTTCTTCGCCGCCGGCCGCGGGCGGTTCAAAGGGTCCTTGCCGCCTCTTCGATGGCCCGCCACAGCAGTTCCCGTCCCTGGCGCGTACGGGAGGAAAAGAGAATGGGTTCCCGGCGTCCGGCGCCGCCGGCCTGCGCTTCGATGAGGCGCTGGCTCGCCAGGGCCTGCCGGCGGGAAAGCTTGTCGGCCTTAGTCAGGACAAGCTGACAGGGACGGCCTTTTTCCTCCATCCACAGCAGGAAATTTCGGTCGTCATCCCGGAGTTCCCGGCGGATATCCAGGATCAGGACGATGAGGGCCAGGTTTTCCCTTCCCGCGAGATAGGCCTCCACCATGGGACCCCAGCTCTGCCTGACCTTTTCCGGCACCCGGGCGAAACCGTAGCCGGGCAGATCGACAAAAAAAAGCTCTTCATTTACCCAAAAGAAATTTATGGCCTGGGTCCGACCCGGCATCCGGCTGGTCTTGGCCAGATTGCCCCGGTTCGCAAGGGTGTTGATCAGGGTGGATTTCCCCACGTTGGAGCGGCCGGCAAAGGCAATTTCCGGAAATTGCGGCGGCGGATAATGGGCGGGAAGTAGCGCCGTCTTGACAAACTCCGCGGACCTGATCTTCATGGAGAGGTCTCAATCCCGCTCGATGGTAAGGCCGTACTTCTCCAACTTGCGCTCGAAGGTAGGCCTTGAGATCCCCAGGATGTCGCACAGATCTCCTTTTGTGCGGTGGCTGTTCTCCTTGATCACCCTCCGGATGTACTGCTCCTCCACCGCTTCCAGGGTCAGGGGACGGCCGGCGGTGGTCTCAATAGCTTCCCCCCGCTTTTCGTCGTCGGCGGCCACGGCCTCTTCGGAAAGATCGGGAAAATCACTCCGGGTGAGCACCTGGCTTTTGGCCACCACCACGGCCCGGGTCAGCAGGTTTTCCAGTTCCCGGACATTGCCGGGCCAGCGGTAGGACATGAACAGCTCCATCATTTCATCGGAGAGGCCGATGACCTTCTTGTGCAGTTCCCGGTTGATCTTGGCCAGGAGATAATCCACCAGAGTCGCGATGTCCTCCCGCCGCTCCCGGAGGGGCGGGAGGCGGATCGCCACGATATTCAACCGGTAATAGAGGTCGTCGCGGAACTTCCCCTCCTTGACCATCAACTTGAGATCCTTGTTCGTCGCCGTGATGATCCGGGCGTTGACCTTGATGGTATCCTTACCGCCCACCCGCTCGAAATCCATCTCCTGGAGGACCCGCAGGAGTTTCGCCTGGAGGTTCAGGGACATCTCGCTGATCTCGTCGAGAAACACCGTCCCGTATCGGGCCAGTTCGAATTTACCCAGTTTGCGGGTGATGGCCCCGGTAAAGGAGCCCTTTTCGTGGCCGAAGAGTTCCGACTCCAGGAGGGTTTCCACAATCGCCGAGCAGTTGACGGCGATATACGGTTCCTCGGGAGACGTATTGTTATGGATAACCTTGGCGATCAGTTCCTTCCCGGTGCCGCTTTCCCCCTGGATTAGCACCGTGGTCCGGCTCTGGGAAACTACACCGATGGTCTTGAAGATCTCCTTCATTTCCTTTGTGTTGCCGATGATGTCGCCGACTTTGAAACTCCGTGAAGGTTCGTTGAGCAAACCGCTGATCTTCTTTTCCATCTCCAGGGTCTTCAGGGCCTTCTTGATGGCCATGTCCAGCTCTTCCACGTTGATGGGCTTGTGAATATAATCGAAGGCCCCGCCTTTCATGGCTTTGATGGTGGAATCCATATCGTGATAAGCGGTGATCATGATCACCTTCACATTTTCTTCCTCCTCCCGCAGATCTTCCAGGACGGTGAATCCGTCGATGTCGGGGAGGCGGATATCGAGAACGACCAGGTCGGGGGCGTGCTTCACGAAGGCATTGAGGCCGTCGGTTCCCGTGGCGGCAGTGTAAACCGTATATCCTTCTTCCGTCAGGTAGAGGTCGAGGCTTTCCGCGATGGAACTATCGTCGTCAATGACCAGAATTTTTGCCATTAGGGGCTCCTGATATATGATTGCTCAGACGTCCAGAGGCAGGGTGATCACAATCTTTGTGCCCTCGCCTTTTCTGCTTTCGACATCGATGTTGCCCTTGTGAAGGTCGATGATCTTTTTCACCTGGGTCATACCCAATCCTGTTCCATATCGTTTCTGGGTGAAAAAGGGATTGAAGAGGTGGGAAAGGGCCTCCTCGTCCATGCCGCAACCGTTGTCGGCAATCTCCAAGGCAACGGCGTGGGGCTCGGCGCCGTTGTCCCGAACGGAGATCCGCAGTTGCCCGCCCTCCTCCATGGCATCCACGGCGTTCCGGAAGATGTTCTGGAAAACCTGCTCCATCATGGCGCCGTCGATGTTCGGATGGGGAAGTTCCTCCGCCATCGTGATCATGACGGCGATATGTTTGTCGGTAACGGACTTTTCCACCATCTCCAGGGCGTTTTCTATGGTGCGCCTCAGATCCGTGGGCATGCGCTTCGGTTCCCCCGGTTTGGCGAAAATCAGGACATCGTTGACCAATTCCTCCAGATGTTCGACCTCCCGCTGGGCGATCCGGAATCGTTTCAGGTCGTTTCCCGTGGGTTGCAGGCGCTTTTCGAGAATTTGCAGACTCATCTTTATCGAGGAGAGGGGATTGCGGACCTCATGGGCGATCCCGGCGGAGAGCTGACCGATGGCCGCCAGCTTCCGGCTTTCATAATACTTCTTTTCCAACTCCTTGAATTCGGTAATCTCCCGGCGGACCATGACATACCGGTCCGCCGAACCCTTGAGGGGACAGGGAGTGATGAGGAGATACTGCCTGCTGCCGTCCCGGGCGGTCACTTCCATTTCAAAGGGCTTGAAAACGCCTTTTTTTATTTCCTGCCATTTTTCCAGGAGAAACTCTTTATGCGCCGGGGCGTACTCGGTAAAATGCTTCCCTTTGATCTGCGCCGCCTGCATGCCGTCATGGCTCCGGTCGCGACTGGCGAAGGTGATGATGCCCTCGCTGTTCAGTTCGAAAAGGGTGTCCGGAGAGCTTTCCAGGACCGCTTGCATGTAGTTGTACAGCCCCTCGATCTCCTGGCGGAGCCGGATGTTCTCCTTCAGTTCGTTCTCCAGGGTTTCGGCGTATTCCTTGAGGTGCATGGACATCTCCTCTTCCCGTGTGATGTCCTGCAAGGTCTCGACGGCGGCGATGATCTCCCCCCTGTCGTCGCGAATCGGTGCGGCAAGGAAATAGAGGTGCCGATTCCGGCCGCCGATGTTCGGGTAAAAATCCCAGGCTTCGTAAGCACCCTCGATGATCGGCGATTTTTGGACGTTTTTCTTTCCGTAGTACTTTTTCAGACTCTCTATATCGTCATCGACGATGAGGTCGGCGATTACCGGGCGTTTTTCCGGATAAAAGGGGACGTACTGGCGGTCCGTCCCGATGAAATACTTGCCCTCGTAACCGCTCAGTTCGGTAAAGGCCCGATTCCAGAACATGATATTGTGATCTTTGCCGATTACAAACATGGGGATGGGCGATCCCTCGATGATACCCTCGATGGTCTTGCGCAGGGTGATGTTCTTTTCCAGCTCCTCCCGGATATTCTCGGCGTATTCCTTGAGGCTGAGCTCCATGACCCTTTCCCGGGTTACATCCTGAAGGGTCTCGACGGCGGCGATGATCTCCCCCTGCTCGTCGTAGATGGGGGCGGCAAGGAAATAGAGATGGCGGCTCTGCCCTCCCAGATCGATGTAAAAATCCCGAGCCTCGTAAGCCCCTTCCACCTTCACGGATTTACGGACCCGTTTGGAACCGTAGAGCCTCTCCAGTGATATGATGTCCTGATCGACGATCAGATCGGCAATCAGCGGCCTTTTGGTCCCATAAAAAGGCATGTAATGTCTGTCCGTACCGATCATATCGCCGGCGGCGAAGCCGGTGAGTTCCTCGCAGGCCCGGTTCCAGAAGATCACTTCGTGCTTCCGGTTGATGACAAAGGTCGGGATGGGAGAACCCTCGATAATGCCGACGATTACCTTCCGTTCCTGGACAAGCTGTTCTTCGACGGCCTTAGTCATGCCGCTCTTCCCTCTTTTTCTTCTCCTTGTGCTCCTTGACAGCCATCAGGACGTAAACGCCCACGGCGGCGCTGAGCGAGATGATAAGATTGACCAGTCCGCTTTCTATTCCGATTACCCGCTGGCATATCAACCACACCACCAGATAGGTAACGGCCGTCAATATTTCTTGCATTATCGAACCCCTTCAGGATATTGTGTTATGTTAGGATCAGGTTGCATTCTATTGATCCTACTTGTGTCCGGGCAAAATTTCAATAAAAATGTGCTTACGGCAAGAATCATGCGGGCGCCGGGGCCGGAATTTGACATTTCATTCAATCGGCGCCGTCGATTGAATGAAATGTTCAACGGCGGCAGGCCTGCTCCTAAAGCGTACGGGGGGGGACAGGAACAAATTTACTAAATGGTTGTCGATTCTTAAGGGGCGCCGGCGGTGGGGCCGCCGGCCATGGCACGGCTGTTGCAGTTCCCGGCGCAGTTTGAAAAAATTTCCCTTCCCCAGGCATGTGAACTGTGTTAAGGAAGGGAAAAAAGATCATAAGTTAACACATGAAAGGAGAAGAAAAGATGTTAGGGAAATTTGGAAAGAAGTTGTTAACGCTCATGACCACGATGGCAGCGGTACTTTTATCCTCACCGGTCGTATTCGCGGCGGGAGAGGCTTTACCGGGTGCGGGTGAGTCTTACGTGAAGGTCATTTATGCGGTCGGCGCTATGGTGGCCGCCGGGTTCGCCATCGGGCTGGGCGCGATTGGCGCCGGCGCCGGTATCGGTAATGCCGCCAATGGGGCCTGTCAGGCCGTCGGAAGAAACCCCGGGGTGCAGGGAAAGATCATGACCGTGATGCTCGTCGGCATGGCCATGGCGGAATCCGTTTGTATTTATGCCCTGGTTGTGGCGCTGGTTCTTCTCTATGCCAACCCCTACGTAAAGTACTTTTTGGGTTAATCCGACCGATGAAATTAACTTCAAAATGAACTACAGTTAGGGGGAAAAAGAATGTCAGAGAAGAAACAAGATAAGCAGTTTTTCACTGTCGCGAGGGTATTCTTCCTGCTTATCGTAATCCCCTTATCACTGATGGCGATCCTCATCGCCAATGGGATTTTCAAATTAGGGGTTACAGTAAAAGAGCGGGCTGTGACCGTTCTGGACCAGAAATCTCAGGAAGAAATCAAGATACGGGCCATGAACATCGCAGATGAAGTGGCAAGTTTCCTTACGGAACGAAAGAAAGACGTCCTCATCGCCACGATCATCCCGGCCACCGAATCTGCGTACAAACAGTTTGTCAGCGAGAACCGGCGGAACGTCTGGATCAAGGATGGCGACAAGTTGAAACAGATTTCCGTCCCCGTTTATACGGAGATGGCCCTCATTGACAAAAGCGGCAACGAGGTCATCAAGATTACCAACGGAGAAATCGCCCCCAAATCCCGGCTTACCAATGTGGGCATTCCGGCCAACACCACCTATAAATCGGAAACCTATTTCGCCTCGGCCAAGGCCTTGAACAAGGGTGACGTATTTGTCTCCCCGGTGACGGGCTGGTATGTTAACCGAGCCGATTTCGAAAAAGGCAAGAGATTCTCAGGGGTTATTCGTTTCGCCACCCCGCTGTACGGCCGGGAAGGTCTTCAGGGTGTCGTTCAACTCGCCCTCGACTATCGCCATCTCGCCGCCTACACGGATCATGTGATTCCCACCCAGGCCACTCCGGTATTCGAAGCGGACGCCGCCACCGGGAATTACGCCTATATGGTGGACAATCGGGGTTTGATGATTTCCCATCCCAACGATTATCACGTCGAAGGACTTTATCCCGACGGAAAGCCGGTACCGGCCCTGACGGAACAGAGCTCGGCGGAACTTACGAAAAAGGGCGAAGAGGTGCTGAATCTGAACCTCATGGGTTTTGTCGATCCCAATCTGCCGTTGATCGCCAAGGACGCCGCTTCGGGAAAACCGGGGATCAAGACCTATAAGTTCGCTGGACATACCAAGTTCGTTGCGTATGCGCCGATCAAATTCTTTGCCCATGATTATCCAGCGCCGGGAGGATTCGGCTGGATCGGCATGGGAGTAGATGTGGAAAAATTCAACGAGTCTGCCACCCAGGCAACCCAGAACATCCAGAAGGAGGCGAAAGCCTGGTCCACCACGATCATCCTGATCCTGGTTATATCCATCATCCTTCTGTTTGCCATCGCCGGATTGCTCTCCCGGGGCATTACCCGCTCCATAGAGGCGGAAGTCCCGGCCGACTCCCAGGGTGAAGGCCCATTCTATGATGACGAGGAAGAAGATAAATAGAAACTCTTAACGAAAAAGGCCGGATTTGATCCGGCCTTTTTTTTTTCCCTCAACCAAGGGACCGAACATCTTTCCGTTTGACTTCATTATTCATTATTGATAAATGTCCCCGAGTATTTCTTAATGCCTCGACAAACATCTATACACAGGAGGAATTACATGAGCGACAACAGATTGGTAATCTGGTTCGATGAATTGCAGCTTTCCGATATCCCCCAAGTAGGAGGGAAAAACGCGTCCCTGGGAGAAATGCGTCGCGAATTGATCCCCAAGGGGGTCAGCATTCCCGACGGATATGCGGTAACCGCGTACGCCTACCGCTATCTGCTCGAATCCGCAGGGATTATCGAGCAGATCAAAACGGTTCTTTCGGACCTGGACACCCACAACATCGAAAATCTCAAAAAAAGAGGCCAAAAGGTGCGGGAACTCATCTACAACGCCCCCTTCCCCGATGACCTGACCGCCGCCATCATCGCCGCCTACAGGAAGCTTTGCGAGGAATACGGGGAAAACACCGATGTGGCCGTCCGGAGCTCGGCAACGGCGGAGGATCTTCCCGATGCCAGTTTTGCCGGCCAGCAGGAAACCTATCTGAACATCACCGGTGACGAGGCCCTGCTCGAGGCCTGCAAACGCTGTTTCGCCTCCCTATTCACGGACCGGGCGATATCCTATCGCGTGGATAAAGGATTCGATCACCTTTCCATCGCCCTCTCCATCGGCGTCCAGAAGATGGTCCGTTCCGATCTCGCCGCCTCCGGCGTCATCTTCTCCATCGACACGGAATCGGGATTCAAGGAAGCGGTCCTGATCACCGGGGCCTACGGACTGGGAGAGACGGTGGTTCAAGGAACGGTCAACCCCGATGAATTCTACGTCTTCAAACCGGCGCTGAAACAGGGCTACCGGCCCATCGTCCAGAAGAAACTGGGTACCAAGGAGATCAAGATGATCTACGCGGAGCGCCGGGGCGGAGAGGCCACCGAGACGGTGTCGGTTCCCGTGGAGCAGCGGCGCAAGTTCTGTCTCGATGATGACGAGATTCTGCAACTGGCCCGGTGGACCACCATCATCGAGGATCATTACTCCCAGCAGGCCGGTTATTTCAAACCCATGGACATCGAATGGGGCAAAGACGGCCGGACGGGGGAGCTCTTCATCCTCCAGGCCCGGCCGGAAACGGTCCAGTCCCAGAAGGATGCCAACGTCCTGGAAAACTACATCCTCCTGGAACATAATAATCCCCTGGTTACGGGCACCGCGGTAGGCTCCAAGATCGGCGCCGGACCGGCGAACATCATCGAATCCGTGGAACAGATCATGAATTTCAAGAAAGGCGAGGTGCTGGTGACGGACATGACGGATCCGGACTGGGAACCGGTCATGAAGATCGCCGCGGCCATAGTCACCAACAAAGGCGGCCGGACCTGTCATGCCGCCATCGTCAGCAGGGAACTCGGCGTACCCTGCATCGTCGGCACGGAAAACGGGACCACGGCCCTCAAGGGTGTCAAGGAAGCCACCGTGTCCTGCGCGGAAGGCGAGATCGGCAACGTCTATGAGGGCATCCTGAAATTCGACGTCCAGCGGGTGGACGCTAAGAATCTTGAGCGCCCGAAGACGATGATCATGATGAACGTGGGCAATCCGGAAAACGCCTTCAACCTCGCCGCCATTCCCAACGACGGCGTCGGTCTGGCCCGGCTGGAGTTCATCATCAACCAGTTCATCAGCATCCACCCCATGGCGCTGATCCAGTTCGATAAGGTCACCGATCCGGCCATCCGGGAAAAGATCGCCGCCCTCACCCACGGCTACGACAACCGGGCCGATTTCTTCGTGGACAAGCTGGCCCAAGGGGTGGCCAAGATCGCCGCCGCCTTTTATCCCAACGACGTCATCGTCCGGATGAGCGATTTCAAGAGCAACGAATACAAGAACCTCATCGGGGGCCAGTATTTTGAAATGGATGAGGAAAACCCCATGATCGGCTTCCGGGGGGCCTCCCGGTATTACGACGAGCGATACCGCGACGCCTTCGCCCTGGAATGCGAGGCGATGAAAAAGGTGCGCAACGAGATGGGCCTCGTCAACGCCAAACTGATGATCCCCTTCTGCCGTACCGTGGAAGAGGGGAAAAAGGTCGTGGCCCTCATGGCGGAAAAAGGGCTGGTCCAGGGCGAAAACAATCTGGAAATCTACATGATGGTGGAGATCCCCAGCAACGTCATCCTCATCGAGGAATTCGGCAAGATCTTCGACGGCTTCTCCATCGGCTCCAACGACCTTACCCAGCTCACCCTGGGTCTCGACCGAGATTCCTTCCTCATTTCCCATATCTTCGATGAGCGCAACCAGGCCGTCATGGATCTGATCCGGATCGCCATCACCAAAGCCAACAAGATGGGAAAGAAGATCGGCATCTGCGGCCAGGCCCCCAGCGATTATCCCGAATTCGCCCGCTTCCTCGTGGAATGCGGGATCAGCAGCATCTCCCTGAACTCCGACACGGTCATCAAGACCACCATCGACATCAAGGAGACGGAGAAGACGCTGGGGAAATAAGGCGCAATACGTTACCGTCCCCGGGTAAACGATTTTCAACAACGGAGGGAAATTGCCGGCGCGGATATGAACGATGTGGTCGAAAAATATAAACAACAAGGGGCGGTTGCCGTCAGACGGCAACCGCCCCTGCTTTATGAGATGTTTGAGGAGGCCGTAAGCCGAGTTCTGTTCCGGCTCCGGGTCACCCCGGCCGCCGGCGATGATCATTCCTCTAGGGCGGCAGTTGCCTGCCGCCTCAAGCGACCTACCCGAGAACCTCGGGCGGGCCGCCCTCGGTCGTTCTCCTATTCGGTCTTGCTCCGGATGGGGTTTACCATGCCTCCCCTGTCGCCAGCGGAGCGGTGAGCTCTTACCTCGCCTTTTCACCCTTACCCGCCACGGAGCGGCGCTCCAGAACGCGGGCGGTATATTTTCTGTGGCACTTTCCTTGGGGTCGCCCCCAGTCGCCGTTAGCGACCATCCTGCCCTGCGGAGCTCGGACTTTCCTCCCGTCCGGACTTGCCGGACCAGCGATCATCTGTACTCCTCAAACATTTTCCTTGTTCTGGTCATACCAGTAGATAATCCGGCGGCAGTTGGGACACACCATGAGATCTTCCGTATCTTCGAGCAATTCGTTGTAGAGTTGGGGAGGAATGCTCATGTGACAGCCGTCGCAGGTTTCCTTCCAAGCGGAAACCACCGCCAGGCCCTGATTTACGTTTTTGGTCATATCATATCTTTTCAATAAGTTCTTCGGAATTTTTTCCCGCAGGGACTCCCCTTGGCGCTGCCGTTCCTGAATCTGTGATTCTATGGAACCGATCCGATTTTCCAGCCTTTCCCTTTCCTCCTCGTATCGCCGCCCGGCCGACTGGAAGTCACCTTCCCGGATCGCCAGGGAGGTCTTCATGGCGTCGATCTCTTCCAGAATGGAGATGATCTTGTCTTCCACCACGCCGTGTTTCTGTTCCAGGGTCTCTATTTCTTTCAGCACCGCCTGATACTCCTTGTTGGATTTCACCTCATGGATGCGGTCCCGGGTTTTCCGGAGTTGCTCCATACCTTTCTTTAGGGCCTCTTCCAGTTCCCGGTGGTTTTGGTTCTTCGCCTCCAACCGGTTTCTTTCCTCCTCCAGCGCCTCCCGGACGGCGGCAAAGTCCGCGTCGAGTCTGGCCAGACGCAGTGGGAGATCTTTCCTGCTCTGGAGGACTTTCTGCGTTTCCGTATCGATCTTTTGCAACGCGATGAGATGCATCAAATTTTCGTTCAATTATTTACCCCTTTCTCAAGAGAAACAAGACAAAAAAAAGTGCACCTCCTGCAAGGTGCACTTTTCTTTCCGGGAAGACGCCGCTTCCTGTCATCCCATTGTAAGCCTGTATCTGCAATTCTCTGTAACTGCTATACATATATTATGGTGGGCCCACCTGGGTTCGAACCAGGGACCTACCGGTTATGAGCCGGTGGCTCTACCAATTGAGCTATGGGCCCGCAACTGTCTCCTTTCCACAATGACCTGTTTAGATATACTCAAGCCGATGGGATGTCAATAACTTATTTGGCACAATGATTACGCACCCTATCCTCCTCCTCACCCCGCCGGCCGGATAAGTTTCCGCCGGGAGGGGTTACGGAGTTTGCGGACGCCGTTATTCTCCACATGACGCGCCCTTTCCAGCGACAAACTCACCGGCGTCTCCTTCATTTCATCTGTGGAGACATCGACCCGCTCGCTGATCCCGAAACGCATCCGTAACACCTTTTCTTCCCGGGGCGTCAGGGTCGCCAGTATCTTGCGGGTCTGTTCCGCCAGATCCATGCTGATCGTCGCCTCGGAAGGGGACATTATCTTTTTGTCCTCGATGAAATCGCCCAGATGGCTGTCCTCTTCCTCACCGATCGGAGTTTCCAGAGATATGGGTTCCTTGGCTATTTTCAAGACCTTCCGCACCTTCTCCAGGGGGAATTCCATCTTGGCGGCAATCTCCTCCGGGGTGGGTTCCCTTCCCAACTCCTGGACCAGGTACCGGGAGGTGCGGATCAGCTTGTTGATCGTCTCGATCATATGGACGGGTATGCGGATCGTACGGGCCTGATCGGCAATGGCCCGGGTGATGGCTTGACGGATCCACCAGGTGGCGTACGTGGAGAATTTGTAACCTCGCTGATATTCGAATTTATCCACCGCCTTCATCAGCCCGATATTGCCTTCTTGAATCAGGTCCAGAAACTGCAGCCCTCGATTGGTGTATTTCTTGGCGATGCTGACCACCAGGCGCAGATTTGCCTCCACCAGGGTTTTTTTCGCCAGTTCCGCCTTGGCTTCCCCGTCTTCGATGGTCGCCACCACCTTCTTCAGCTCCGTCACCGACAGGCCGGTTTCCTGGGCCACCTTTTTCTTGCGGCGGTTCGCATCCTTGATGACGATCTCCGCCGTTTTTAGCTTATCCAGCGGCACGCCCAGTTCCTTGACCATCTGCATCTGGGTCTTCCGGTCCTGGCGCAGGCGGCTCCAGGACTTTTCCAACTGGGTAAGAGACAGACAGGTGTCTTCTTTACAGCGCCGGATTTCTTCATCCGCCTTATCCACTTCGTTGATGAAGAGTTTGAGGATGGACACCATCCGGTCTATCTGCCTCTTGCTGAACTTGACCTTCCGGCAATCCCGGATAATGGCCTTGACATTCTTCTCCAGGTTCTTCTCCTGGATGGCGCGCTGTTCGGTACTGATGCTCCGGTCCTTCAGCGCCTCCTTGATCTTGTCGTTCTTTCTGTTCAAGGCCGTAATCCTGTCGATCAAACGGAGGACCCGATCGCGGTGCAAATCCTCCTCAACGAAGCCGTCCTCGTCCTCCAGGTTGTCCACGACGGTTTTGATCCGCATCTCACCGCCGCGGAGCTTCTTCCCGATATCCATGACCTCCTTGACGCAGACATTGACGCTGAAGACGGAGTCCATGGTATCCCGGATGCCTTCTTCGATCCTTTTGGCAATCTCCACCTCCCCCTCCCTGCTGAGGAGGGCGACCATTCCCATTTCCCGGAGATACATCTTGACGGGATCGCCGGTTTTTCCCGCCACGGGCATCAAACCGAGGAGATCGTCGTCTTTCGCCCCCACCAGCTCCTCAGGGGATTTTTTCACGACCAGCTTTTCACCCTTGTCCGTATCGATGATATCGATGTTCTTCTCCCCGAAAAGCATGATTATATCGTCAATCTGATCCGAAGAGATGATGTCCGACGGCAGCATGTCATTTACGTCGTCATAGGTCAAAAAGCCCTTCTCCTCTCCCAGGGACATAAGTTTCTTGAACTCCTCGGAATGGATGTCTTTACCCATAAAAATCCTCCACCTTATCCATTCGACAGCATGGATTTCTCTTTTTCAATAAGCTCTGCCTTCTCCGCGAGCAGCGTCCGGCAGGATTCCATGTCCATGGCCTGTTGAGCCCTGACCAGGGACACGTTCAAAGACCGGCGCTTCTCCTTGAACCACTTGCGTTTTATCTGCCGGATCATGTCGCGGCATACCCGGTCCGCGGTTTCCCCCTCCCAGGACACGGAATCGACCAGCCGGCCCAAAATCGCCTCTCTCAGCGCTCCGGGGCCGAGGCGGGCGATGAAATCCTCCAGATCGATCCCCCCATGCCGCTCATATTGTGCCGCCGCCGCCGTTCCCAGTCTTTTCAGTTCGTCGTTTTGCAGGTAGCTCAAGGCATCGCCGGTAATAACGGCGGGCATCATGCGGGGATGATCGAGAAGCAGGGCGATGAAGCTCGCCTCGAGGGCATCCACGGCGACGGTGGATAGGAAGGTTTTTCCCCCCGCTTCCGGCCCCGCAGTCTTCTTTCTCCGTCCCCGGTTCACTTCCGCCTTGAGGACATCCTCATCGACGCCCAGCCGCTGGGCCACGCGCTTGATGAAGAGATTTCTCTCCGCATCGCTCTCCATATTTCCAATAAAGGCCATGGCGGCGCGGAGGGCTTCCCTGCCGCCCTCCATGGACTCGGGGTTGCCGATAAAGCTATCCACGTAATACTCCACCGCCGGGGGCGCCGCGGCCACCAGGGCCAGGAAGGCCTCCCTCCCCGAGCCGCGGACATAGTCATCGGGATCCGCGGCCGCAGGGAGCATCACCGCCCGCATGGGGAGGTTGCCCTCGACAAACAGCGCCAGGCTCCGGGCCAGGGCCTTTTTCCCCGCCTCGTCGCCATCGAAGACGACGGCCGCTTCCGGGGCATATCGGCGCAGAAGATCCACATGATCCCGGGTAAGGGCGGTGCCCAGCGTGGCCACGACATTCCTGATGTCGGCGTTCCAGAGGACAAGAAGATCGAAATAACCCTCCACCAGGACCGCGTAACCGCTTTTCCGTATCTCCTCCCGGGACTTGACAAGTCCGTAAAGGTTCTTCCCTTTGCTGAAGAGCGCCGACTCGGGGGAATTGAGATATTTGGGCATTCCCTCCCCCATGATGCGGCCGCCGAAGGCGATGATCTGGCCGGACTGATCTTCGATGGGAAAGACAAGGCGGCCCCGGAAACGGTCATAGAAGTCCCCCCGCTCGTTTTTCGCCAGGAGGCCCGCCTGCTCGGCAAGGTCAAGGGACATTCGCTTCCGTTCCAGATAATCCCGTAGGTGACGCCAACCCGGCGGGGAATAACCCAGGCGAAATTCCTTTACGACCGCCTCGCTTATGCCCCGCTCCCGCAGGTATTGCCGGGCCGCGAGACCTTCTTGCCCCTCCAGACGTTCGGAAAAAAACGCCGCGGCCAGTCCGTGCAGCCGGAGCATCTTTTCCCGAAGGGACAGCTCCCCCTTTTCCTTATCGCTCAGGGTCCGGGTGGGAAGGGAGACGCCCGTTTTCCGCGCCAGATACCTCATGGCCTCGGGAAAGGAGAGGCCGTTTTGCTTCATGATGAAGGTTACCGCGTTTCCCCCTTCCCCGCAGCCAAAGCAGTAAAAGATCTGTTTTTCCGGACTGACGGTAAAAGAAGGCGTCTTTTCCTGATGAAACGGGCACAGGCCGATAAAATTCCGCCCCGCCTGCTTCAGGTTCACGTAACCTGCCACCAGATCCACGATGTTGATCCGTCTTTTGATTTCATCGATCTTGTCTTCAGGAATCGAACCTTGCATCATGGGACGGCATCAACCAGCCAGGCGCGACTTGACCTTCTCGCTTACCGCCTTGCCGTCGGCCCGGCCGCTGATCACGGGCATCAAAGCCTTCATGACCTTGCCCATATCCTTCGGTCCCGCCGCTCCGGTCTCCAGGATGGCTTTTTCGATGGCCGCGTCGAGATCCTCCTCGGAGAACTGCCGGGGCATGAACTCCTGGATCACCTTGAGTTCGGCGGTTTCCTTTTCGACCAGGTCGGTCCTTCCTCCCTTTTCGAACTGTTCGATGGAATCCTTGCGCTGTTTCACCATGGAGGCGAGGGTCTGGAGGAATTCCGCCTCCGTAGTCTCCCGTTTGAGATCTATCTCCTTGTTGTGGATGGCGTTTTTAATCAATCTGAGGGCAGACAGGCGAAGCTTTTCCCTGGCCTTGGCCGCCTTGACCATTTCCTCTTCCAGTTTGTTCCTGAGTTCCATCTCTTCTTATCCTCAAATATGGATTGTGGATTGCGTTGCTCTAAGTTATCCACCCTTCAGCGGTTGTCAACGAGAAACGCCATTTTATCCCAACTCGTCCGCCAGTTTTCTCCCCCCCAGCAGATGCATGTGGAGATGGAAGATGACCTGTCCCCCTTCTTCGTTGCAGTTGATCACCGTCCGGAATCCCCGCTTGTCTATGCCCTTCCTCCGGGCCGCTTCCTGAGCCGCCCTGATCATGGCGTCCACTATGGGTAGCGTGTCTTCCCCCACATCGAGAAGAGTGGCCAAGTGTCGCTTGGGGATGATCACCACATGGACGGGCGCCATGGGATGGATGTCATCGAATGCCAGCACCGCTTCATCTTCGTAAACCTTCCGACAGGGTATAACCCCTTTGACAATTTTACAAAAGATACAGTCGTCCATCGTTTCTCCCTCCTGTCGCGAGCTATTCAGCTATTGAATTCATTATAAAAACATCTAACGGGCCGTAAATGCGATCCCGCTCTCAGCCGTTCATTCCGGCCTTCGTCCGGCGGACTGCCGCGGCCAGGGACAGGGCGCCGGTGTACAGGGCCCGCCCGGCAATCACGCCGATGATTCCCGACGGTGCCGCCTCCATGAGCTTCTCGATGTCCGCCATGCCGCTCACACCCCCGGAGGCGATGACGGGCACGCCGGTCGCTTCTGCCAGGGCCTGCGTGGCCTCGACATTGACCCCCGTTTCCATGCCGTCCCGCTTTATGTCCGTATAAACCACCGCCGACACGCGGCAATCCCCATAAGACCGGATCAATTCAACCGCCGAGTGCGCGGTCGCTTCCGTCCAGCCCTGGACGGAAACCAGACCCTCCCGGGCATCGATGCCGAGGATGATCCGATCGGGAAAGGTCCGGCAGGCCTCCCGCACCAGCCCGGGGTTTCTAAGCGCCGCCGTGCCCAGGATGACCCAGCGGACGCCGATGTCGAGGTAATCGGCCACCGTCTCCAGATCACGGATTCCGCCTCCTAATTCCACGGGGATTTCGATCGCGTCGATGATGGCGCGGATAGCATCCCGGTTACGGGGCGATCCGGCGAGGGAGCCGTCGAGATCGACGACATGAAGGCGCTCCGCGCCCTGTTCCTGCCACTGCACCGCCACTGAGGCGGGGTGCTCCGCATAAACGGTCACCCGCTGGAAATCACCTTGAGCCAGACGAACACACCGTCCGTCCTTGAGATCGATCGCAGGAATTACAATCATTGCCACCCCGAAAAAAAATTTCGGAATTCCTCCGGGGAATTCCGATCATTGGCCACGTCGGCGGGGCAAACGGTCATCAGGATATCCCTTCCTTCCCCGCGGCCACACGGTCTCCGATCAAGAAGGGACAACGGCCGCGGTTCCGGGTACCCGTCACTCCGGACGTGACTCCGCCTTCTTCTCTTCCTTCTTGACGACTCCCGGCCATCTGCCGACGATATCGGCCATTCCCTCCGCCGCCAACTCCTTCGCCGTCAGCCACCGCCCCCGATCCTTAACAAAATAGGAGGCACCCAGGACATTTTCCATAAGGGATTTCTGGGTCTTGTCGAAGACCCCCTTCCAGACCATCATCCCATCCACGGTCCGGTACAACTGGATCTCAAAAAAAACCGAGGCCGGTTTTTCCACCGAATAATCGTAACCGCGCCGTTCCCTCCACCGGTAGAGATAACCGACGACCAGGCCGTCGGCACCGAGTTCCATCCCTGCTTCTTTCAGGGCCTTAGGCAGGGTGGCCTTGAGGGAACCGGTGCTCACGCCTTCGTAGGTGCCGCCGACCCGGTCCGGGGAAACGAGATCGAACTGCGGATGTTTGGCCATCAATTCCATGAAGAGATCCTGGAGATACCGCTCCGGACTCCGGGGGTCGTTGTCCGTCTTCAGCACGGAGGCCGGAAGGGAACTGCGGGCGGAATAAGTCGCCACGATCTCCGGAGACACCTGCTGGAAGGGCATGACAGCCAGGCGTTTAAAGACGATGTCCCGGTCCCGCAACATTGATGTCGAGACCCCGCTGGCGCTCTGGCAGCCCGTGGTAGCCAAAAGCAGGGCACACAAGAGCAGGGGGAGAGCCGCCTTGACCACCCCGCACTGGTGATTCCGTCCCGGCACGGCGGCATGGTTTGCCGTAGATAAAGGGGATGGTTTCCGGAGATTCGAGATTTTATTCGCTGAAATGTAATTGTTCATGGGCCGATGCAAGCTTAAAGAGAGGGGGTTTATAAAATAAGTTCAGAGCAGACCCTTCGTGGACATGACGCCCTGAATCCGTTCATCAAGCTGCACCGCGGAGCGCAGCGCCAAGGCAAAGGCCTTGAATACAGCCTCCGCCATGTGATGGTTATTCTTACCATAGAGGACATTGATGTGCAAGGTGATTCCGCCGTGATCGGAAAAGGCCTTGAAAAACTCCCGGAGCAGGGACGGGTCGAAGGCCCCTATCCGGGCCTCCCCCAACCCGGCATGATAGACGAGGCAGGGTCGGCCCGAAATATCGAGGGCGACACTGGCCAGGCTCTCATCCATGGGGGCCAGGGCCGCTCCGTAGCGGGCGATCCCCTCCTTGTCGCCCAGGGCCTTTTTCACGGCGGTCCCCAGGCAGATGCCAAGATCTTCGACCAGATGGTGGTCATCCACTTCCCGGTCTCCCTGACCGGATATCTTGAGGTCAAAAAGACCATGCCGGGCCAGGAGATTCAACATATGATCCATGAACGGAATCTTCGTATCGATCTCACCCCGGCCGGCGCCGTCGAGTTCCATCTCTACGGAAATGTTGGTTTCCCGTGTCTTTCTCTTGATCTTGCCCTTGCGCATCCTCCGTCCTCCCTGTGATTTGGAAAGGGTCAGATAACCTTGTTAAGGGCGTACTCGATGATTCCTTCGGCCCCCGCCTCCTGGAGAATGGGAATCAAATCCCTGACTATGGCGCTGTCCACGATCGTCTCCACGGCATACCATTCTTCGGAATAAAGGCTGGAAATCGTCGGCGCCTTCAAAGACGGCAGCACCAGGATCACCCGGCCCAAATTCTCCTTGGCGACATTGAGTTTCAGACCCACCTTCCCCATCGCCTGGAGGGATCCTGTAAGGAGGGTCTTGATCTGATCGATCTTCTGCCTCTTCCAGGGGTCTTCCCAGGCGAGGCGATTGGCGATCAACTGCGTATTCGTTTTCATCAATTCATGAATGATCTTGAGTTTGTTGGCCCTGATCGTCGATCCTGTTTCCGTGACCTCGACGATTGCGTCCACCAGTCCCTCCACGACTTTGGCTTCCGTGGCCCCCCAGGAAAATTCCACGTGGACATCGATCCCCCGTTCCCGAAAATAATTTTTTGTGAAATTGACCAGTTCGGTGGAGATGCGCTTTCCCTCCATGTCCGCTATGGATTCGATCTCCGAATCCTGCCTGACCACCAGAACCCACCGGGATTGCCGCGCCGACACCTTCGAATAAATCAGGTCCGTCACCGTCACCACATCGGAATCGTTCTCCACGATCCAGTCCCGGCCCGTCAGCCCCAGATCGAGGATGCCCTCTTCCACGTATCGCGACATCTCCTGGGCCCGCACGAGGATGCAGGTTATCTCCTCATCGTCGATATCCGGGAAATAGTTCCTGCTGTCATAAGTGATGCGCCAGCCCGCCCGCTTGAACAGGTCCACGGTGCTGGCCTCCAGAGAGCCCTTGGGTATTCCCAGCCGCAACGTATTCATTTATAGACTTCCTCCGGATCGAATATCTTCTCGCCGCACACTTCCAGCCCGCCGGCGGCGATCCGGCGATAGAAGCAGGAGCGGTATCCCGTATGGCAGGCCGCCCCGCCCCGCTGCCGGACCTTGAGCAGCACGGCATCCAGATCGCAATCGATCCGGATTTCTTTGATCTCCTGAACGTTTCCCGAGGTTTCCCCCTTCACCCACAAGGTCTGCCGCGATCGGCTCCAAAAGGTCGCCAGACCCGTCGCCAGCGTCTTTTCCCATGACTGCCTGTTCATATAGGCCAGCATGAGCACCTCGCCCGTTTCATCATCCTGAACAACGGCCGGCACCAAGCCGCCAGCCCGATCAAAATCCGGCGATATCATTATAATTATCTCCTCGTTTATCATAGTCGAACCGTTCCGGTTCTTCCTTGAATTGGGGGCGCATGGTAATAGAACACGCCTATTTTATCAAGCTTTTTTTCTCAGACGCAATTTTCGCCTTGCCATGAGGTTCTTTTTTTGGTACTTTCCGTTCCATCCTCATTTCAATTGTTAGTCAAGGAGGCCCATTTTATGCCCCTGCTCGTGGGCGGCGCCGTCGCCGCCATCTTAGGTCTGATCGGATTGGTCGTCTGGTGGCATCCCTTCGCCATCATCGTCAAAGGGGCGCTGCCGATCCTGATGATCCTCGGCGGCGGCCTGGCCATGTACGTGGGCTACGACGACATCCAGGAGAAGATCCGCGAGGAGAGAAAGCGACAGGATGACAAGCTGGAAAAGGCCCAGGAAGAGATCGATCAGATTCGAGCCAAGGCGGAGCTTTACCGGGAAGAGCTGGAACGCCTCCGGGTCGAAACGATGAAATCAAAGGAAAATAATCCTTGACAGCCGAGGTGATTTACCCTATCAGTTCCCCAGTTTTCCTTTGGAAAGAACCGTATATGCATTTAATGCCCAAGCAAATATCCCCCGTTCGCATCCAAAGACACGCCTATATGTATTGATGCCTGCTTACCGTCGCAAGACGGGAAGGCAGGCCGCTCCCAATAATTTTTCCAGCCGAATCCCCATAAAGACAATAAGGAATCAAGAAGCGAGATGTTTTTTTCATCCATATATGCCCGGCGTCAGTTTAACCGTCATTTAACCCCATCGCCGACCTGCATCCGGTCGGCCGACGGGAAGGCAGGATCTTCCCGTCCAGGAAAAGAGAGGAGGAGGAGCATGAAGAAGCAGTTCATCACAGCGTTATCAATCATTTCATTAGTATGGACATTAAGTGCCGGCGTGGTGGAAGCCGCGACCTCGCTGACCTACAGCATCTTTTTCCCGCCCAGCCACGGGCAGGCAAAAGCGGGGGAAGCCTGGGCCAAGGAGATTGAAAAGCGCACCCAGGGACAGGTGAAGATAACCATTCTTGCCGGCGGTTCCCTGACCCCGGCGGATCAGGTCTATGACGGCGTGCTCAAGGGGATTTCCGATCTGGGGATGTCCTGCTTCGCTTATACCCGGGGGCGCTTTCCCGTCATGGAGGTCCTCGATCTTCCCATCGGCTACCCCAACGGGCGCGTCGCCACCGCCGTGGCCAACGAGTATTTCCGGATCTTCAACCCCCAGGAACTCAAGGGAGTAAAGGTGCTATATCTTCATGCCCACGGCCCGGGTCTCCTCCACACCACCCGTCCCGTCGCCACCCTCGATCAACTCAAGGGGATGAAAATCCGTTCCACCGGTCTCAGCGCCAAGGTCGTTTCCTCGCTCGGGGCGGTTCCGGTCGCCATGCCCCAGGGTTCCACCTATGAATCCCTGCAAAAAGGGGTAGTCGAAGGGACGTTCGGTCCCATCGAGGTCCTCAAGGGATGGAAACAGGCGGAGGTCGTCAAATCCACCACCGACTGTCCGGAGATCGGCTACACCACCGCCATGTTTGTCGTCATGAATCTCAAGAAATGGAACGCCCTGCCCAAGCACATCCAGAAGGTTTTTGAAGATGTGAGCGGTCAGTGGATCGATGTCCACGGCAAGGCCTGGGATGACCTCGATCAGGAAGGCCGTCGCTATACCCTGAGTCTGGGCAACAAGATCATCCCCTTGAGCAAGCAGGAGGGCGCCCGGTGGAAAAAGGCCGTCCGTCCCATGCTCAACGAATATATAAAAACCACGACGGCCAAGGGCCTCCCCGGTCAGAAGGCGGTGACCGAAACGGAACGGCTGATCAAGAAATACGCGAAGACATACAAGTAGGAAACGATGCAGCGGATCGAAAGGTTCGTCAACAATCTGAGCAGGCAGGCAGGCCTCGCCGCCGGGACGGCGTTGATCTCGATGATGCTCCTTACCTGCGCCGACGTGGTGATGCGGTTTTTTGACCTGCCCATTCCGGGCACCTACGAGATCATCGGATTTCTCGGCGCCCTGGCCGTGGCCCTCGCCTTGGCCGCCACATCCGTGGGAAAGGGTCATATCGCCGTGGACCTGCTGGTCAACCGCCTGCCCCAGCGGGGGCAAATCTTTCTGGACGCCATCAGTTCCCTGTTTGGATTGGCGCTCTTCGCCGCCCTGACCTGGCAGAGCGCCCTGTACGCCCTGGATCTCCGGCAGAGCGGCGAAGTTTCCGCCACCCTCGGGATGCCCGTCTATCCCTTCGCCGCCGGAATAGCCGCGGGCTGCGCCCTGCTTTGCCTGGTCCTCGGAACCGAATTCGGCCGCTGTCTCCGGAGGATCGGTTCATGACGCCCATCAGCGCCGGGATCGTCGGGTTCGCGTTGCTCATCGCACTCATGTTCCTCCGCATCCCCGTGGCCTTCGTCATGGCCATGGTGGGCTTCGTAGGCTTCGGGTGGCTCGTCTCCTGGCCGGCGGCGCTGAGCCTGCTGGCCAGGGATTTCTTCTCCGTTTTCAGCTCCTACAACCTCACCGTCATTCCCCTCTTCATCCTCATGGGTCAGGTGGCCCATTATTCGGGAATCAGCGGCCGCCTCTTCAACGCCGCCCATAAATTCATCGGTCACCTGCCCGGCGGCCTGGCCATGGCCACGATCGGCGCCTGTGCCTTTTTTGCCGCCATTTGCGGCTCCACCACCGCCACCTCCGCCACCATGGCCACGGTGGCCCTGCCCCAGATGAAGAAATACAACTACGACCCGGCGTTGGCCACGGGCGTCGTGGCCGCCGGGGGCACCCTCGGCATCCTCATACCCCCCAGCACCATTTTCATCATCTACGGGATCATGACGGAGCAGTCCGTGGGCAAGCTCTTCGTCGCCGGGGTCCTGCCCGGAATCCTCCTGGCCGTCCTTTTCGCCCTGGTCATCCTGGTCTGGAGCCGCCTCCAGCCCGGCCTGTGCGCCCTGGCCCCCAAATCCACCTGGCGGGAAAAATTCGCCTCCCTGGCCGGGGTCACTGAGACCATCGCCCTGTTCTTTATCGTCATGGGCGGCCTCTTCATCGGCCTTTTCACCCCCACGGAGGCGGCGGGCATCGGCGCCCTGGGTACCTATGTCATCGCCCTGATCGGCCGCAATCTGACCTGGCGCTCCTTCGTCCGCTCCCTAAGCGAAACGGTGCGCATCTCCTGCATGATCATGGCCATCGTGGCCGGGGCCACGGTCTTCGGCCATTTCCTGGCCGTGACGACCATCCCCACGGAAGTCGGCGCCTGGGTGGCCGGACTCCCCGTGCCCCCCGTGGCAATAATGGCCCTCATCATCGTCACGTATCTCTTTCTGGGCTGTCTCATGGACTCCCTCGCCATGATCATGCTGACGATCCCGGTCTTCTATCCCGTGGTCACCACCCTGGGCTACGATCCGATCTGGTTCGGGGTGATAATCGTCATGGTGGGCGGCATGGGGGTCATAACCCCGCCGGTGGGAATAAACGCCTACGTGGTGGCGGGCATCGCCCGGGATGTGCCGCTGCATATCATCTTCAAGGGATCGGCCTACCTGATGAGTGCCATGATCATCCTCACGGCGCTTCTTATCATATTTCCGCAAATCGCCCTCTGGCTGCCCGGTTTGATGGGATGAGAAAACCCGGAGCGGGATCAAAAGAGGCCATAACCAAAAGATCTTTTTGATTGACTTTTACGGGAACGGCATCCATAAAATCAATTTAAAACGACCCATTCGCAAGAATCGATTGTGAGCCCGCTTCCCATGACCATCCGCACCAAACTTATTCTCGTTTACGGCGCTTTGGCCATATTTTTCTCGACCCTTTTCTCCTTCATCGGCGTAGTCCGTATCACCGAAAACGCCAAGGACAACGCGGTAAAGATGGAAACTGCCATTCGGAGGGGTCTGGAGACATTCCTTAGTGAAAAGGCCTACGCCCTGGCGGGACAGATCGAGATATATCTCCGGTACCACCCCCTTGACATCCGCGACCCGGAACTCAGGAAGATCGCCCTCCAGAAAATCCAGCAGACCGGCTACAGCGGTCTCCACGACGGGGTGGGTAAACAGGACGGGAAGTATCTCTTCCACCCCAATCCCGCCATCGAGGGGCAACCCCTGTCGGCCTTTCGCTACAAGCTCCCCGCCCTCTGGGAGGCCATCCGGGAGAACCTGAACGGGCGGCCCGTCAGCCGTTACTACCTCTGGGAGGAAAAGGAGGGCACCTTCCGGGAAAAATTCTTCGTCGGCATCCCGGTACGGGGGACCGATTGCATCCTTTTTGCCACGGTTTATGTCGATGAATTTTATCAACCCCTGTATCAGGCCCAGGAAACCATCAGCAGGGAAAAGGAGACATCTATAAGGATCTTCCTCGGTTCCTCCTTCCTGGCCACGGTGGTCCTCATCCTCGTATCGGTGTTCATCGCCCGGAGCTTTTCCCGTCCCATCCATAAAGTCGCCCTTCACGCCCGCCGGATCGGCTCGGGAGATCTGGAGTCCCGGCTCCATATCCCCACGGGGGATGAGATGGAGGAGTTGGCGGAGGTCCTCAACAAGATGTCCGGCGATCTGAGCGCATACATTAAAAACCTTACGGAGACCACGGCAGTCAAGGAACGGATGGAGGGAGAGCTGCAACTGGCCCGGGAGATCCAGCGCTCCATCATACCCCATACCTTCCCGCCGTTCCCCGACGTCCGGGAGTTCGACATCTACGGAACGATGATCCCCGCCAAAGAGGTGGCGGGAGACTTTTTCGACTTCTTCTTCATCGACCCGGACAAGCTGGGCATCGTTATCGGCGACGTCTCCGGCAAAGGGGTCCCCGCCGCCCTGTTCATGTCCATGACCCGGGCGCTAATCAGGGTTTACGGACTGGCAGGGGAAGGTCCGGCCCTCACCCTGGGCAAGACCAACCGGATGCTCGCCGCCGACAATGACGCCTCGATGTTCGTCTCCGTCATTTACGCCGAATACGATCTCCGGACGGGGCGAATGGTCATGGCCAACGGCGGTCACAATCCGCCGCTTCTCTGCGCCGCCGGGGACTGCCGGCGCCTCGACACCCAGCCCGACCTGTTTCTCGGTCCTTTCCCCGACGCCGTCTTCCAGGAGTGGAGTTTCACCATGGCGCCGGGAGACGCCGTAATCTTTTATACCGACGGCGTCACGGAGGCCCAGACCGCATCCGGAAGCCTATACGGTGACGAGCGGCTGCTGTGCCGTTATGACGGACGGCAAGACAGAGATCCCCAGGGGTTGTGCCGCGACCTCCTTGCGGACGTCCGGGAATTCTGCCGCGAAGCCCCACAGTATGACGACATCACTCTCCTTGCCTTCCGGGTCAACGAACTCCGGACAGGGAGCGGCAGCGAGCCCATAGAAATCCAAACCCCGGGCAACGGGGTTTAGCTTGACAGAAAAATCTTTCCCTCTATAATGACGGAACACGTCATGAAAACTGGGGGGAAAGATCATGACCACCTTGCCCAACATGAAACTGCCGGATCTCCTGACGCAGTATCTGCGGAAAGATCGGGCGCCCAATCCGGGGAGCGAAAAGACCTACGAACCAATTCAACCCGGAAACGGGAAGAAGGACTTCCATCCGATTCAGCCGAAGGGAGGATCGGCCCGGACCTGGCCGTTCATGCTGGTATTCGTCGCCCTGGCCGCCGTTTTCGCCCTCCATGAATTTGTCAGGGATTCGGAACCTTTCAAGATCGCCTCCTCCTTCGTAAAGGAAAATCAGTCGATCCGGGAGGACCTGGGAGAGATAAAGGAAATCTGCCCCTGGTTTCCTGTCTCCATCAAAGCGGCCGGAAACACCGCCCATGTCAAGCTGACCCTGCGCATCAAAGGCCAAAACGGGACGGGCAAGGCAAATGTGACCCTCGTCTATGTCAACAACTGGCAAATCGCCGCGGCCATATACGAAAACCGCCAGGGGAGGCTGATCAACCTGACCCCGGGAAAAGCGCGGGGAGAGCCCCTCCGCCCCGCCCCGGCCGCCGGCGGCGACAGCCTGGCCGCCGGGCACCGCTTCTTCCGTCAGAACGATTTTCCCCGCGCCCTCGCCGCCTACACCCAGACCCTCGCCGCCGATCCGAACAACGGCGCCGCTTATTACTGGCGGGGCCGGACCTACTACAAGATGAACCTTCCCGACAAGGCGGCGGCGGACTTCACCAAGACCACGGCCCTGGAACCGAATCACGTCGAGGCCCACAACTGGCTGGGATGGCTCTCCGAACAAGAGAAGCGCTACGATGAATGCGTCGTCCATCTCACCAGGGCCGTTACCTTGAAAGCCGACAACGCTTGGGGTTACTATCACCGGGGCCGGTGCTATTATCAGCAGGGCAAAAAAAATGAATCCCGCCAGGACGCGGAGCGGTCCTGCCGCCTCGGCTATGATCAGGCCTGCAAGACACTGAAACAATTACCATAAAGGAGCGCCATGAGATTCGCCGCCGCCAAGATCGCCGTCCTGTTAATTTCCAGCGCCGTTTTGTTGTTCCTGGGGTTCAATCCGCCCTGGAAATGCTCCCTCCATATCGGCAACACCATCATCAGCAAGCACTGGGGACTCCACACCATCATGCAACCGCCCAATGTGTTCGACTACTTCTACAATCTGGGCGACAAGTTCAATCTCCCCCTGGTAGATGCGGGCCGTTACGATCCCCGGATCCTCAACGCCTTCGAATTCCAGATCGACTATCCGCTGACAGCCATATTCATGGCCTTGACCGCCGTCATCACCCTGTGGACGCTGTGGATACTTAAACTTGCCGGGGAGATGACAGCGCAGGGAAAGGGGTTTTGAAGCGGTATTCCGCAAACTATAATTGAAATCTGAAAGGGGTCGGCCAGGTGAAAAGATTCTTGTTGTTGATGCTCGTTATCCTCATGGGCGCTACGTCTCTATCCGTTGCGGGGTGCGCGGGAGGGCGGGACGTCGCCCGCGACAAGGCATCCAGTGAAGAGACATACCGGAACGAGGCCAATTTCGAACGGGCCCAGGACCGGCAAAGACTGGATCACGGCGGCAGCGGCTTTTGATCGCCCCACCGGGACCCTCGTCAACTGAGGGCCAGCCGGGCGCTATTCGGCCGGGGCTAGCCGCCGCCTGGCCGATCTGCCTGGGGTACATTCCCATCGGCGCGGCCCTGGGGGTCCTGGCCCAGAAAGCGGGCCTGCACCCCCTCGACGTGGGGGTCATGTCCCTGCTGGTGTTCGCCGGCAGCGCCCAGTTCATCGGGATCTCCATGCTCTCCGCCGGCGCCGGGCCCCTGGCTGTCATCATGACGACCTTCGTGGTCAACCTCCGCCACCTCCTCATGAGCGCCGCCCTCTCCGTCCACCTCCGGGGGCTCCCAAAGGGTGTCCTGGCCTTCTACGCCTACGGCGTCACCGACGAGAGTTTCGCCGTGAACATGACCCGCTTCCGCACCCGCAGCTGGGACTGGCGACGGGCTCTGGTCGTAAATACCGTCTCCAACCTCACCTGGATCGCCGCCACGATCGCCGGCTGCTATGCCGGGGAGCTCATCCCCGCCGGGGCCTTCGGCATCGATTACGCCCTGACGGCGATGTTCATCTGCCTCCTCATCATGCAAACGCGAACCCGCCTCCATATCATGGCCGCGGCCGTCGCCGGTGTCCTGGCCGTCGGCCTCTCCCTGATCATGGAAGGAAACCTCTACGTCGTCATCGCCTCCCTGGTCGCCGCCACTGTCTGTCTCCCCCTGGCGGGCGGAAAGAAAAGTCCGACCACGGAAAGGAACGGGCCATGATGGACGAAGGCCTACTCCTGCTCACCTTTGCCGGCATGGGCGCCGTGACCTACATCCCCCGGTGGCTCCCTCTGCACTGCCTGGCGGAAAAGAAGCTCCCGGCATGGTTCGAGGCCTGGCTCGATTTCATCCCCGCCTCGATCCTGAGCGCCCTGCTGCTCCCTTCGCTGATCACGGGGGGCCATCCCCGCATCATCGATCTCACCCGCCCGGAGCTGATTGTCGCCGTTCCCACCTTCCTCTTTGCCGTGAAGACAAAGTCTCTGGGCGGCACGGTGCTCGTAGGCATGGCCCTTTTCTGGCTGGCCGGACGGTTTTTCGGATGAAGTGATGGATTCCGGGATTGTGAAGAGGGGGGCTACATCCCCAGGTAGGCCTTGCGGACCGTTTCGGAGTCCAGAAGGTCCCGGGCGGCGCCGGACTGGACGATCCGGCCGTTTTGGATCACGTAGCCCCGGTTGGCTATCTCCAGGGTCTCCTGGACCATCTGCTCCACCAACAGGACGGTGGTGCCGGCCTGATTGACGGCGACGACGGTCTCCATCATCTTCTCCGCCAAACTTGGCATTAGTCCCAGGGACATTTCATCGAGCATGAGGAGACGCGGGCGGGACATGAGGCCCCGGGCGATGGCCAGCATCTGCTGTTCCCCGCCGCTCAGGGTTTCGGCGGTCTGACGGGCCCGCTCCCGGAGGATGGGAAAGATCTCCATGATCTCCTCCTGCCGGCGCTTTATCTCCGCGGGAGAATTCTCGGCGTAGGCCCCCAGGGCGAGGTTCTTTTCCACCGACAGCTTGGCGAAGAGCCGGCGGCCTTCGGGGACATAGCTGATCCCGAGCTTCAGAATCCGGTGGGCCGGCAGCCCGGAGATGTCCGTGCCGGCAAAGACGATCCGACCCTGGAGGGGATGGGCGAGGCCGCAAATGGTGCGCATCGTCGTGGTCTTCCCCGCACCGTTGGCGCCGACGATGGCCACCAGCTCCCCCGGCATGACATCCAGGGAAACGCCGAAGACGACGGGGATCCCGTCGTAGCCCGCATGGAGGTCCTCAACCTTCAGAATCGGTTCAGCCAAGGTCTCCGCCCTCCTTCCGCGCCTTGAAGCGCTGGCTGTATTTGGCGCCCAGGTAGGCCTCGATGACCCGCTCGTCGTTGACGATGTTGCCGGGGGCGTCTTCGGCGATCTTGATCCCGCCGTCGAGGACCACCACCTTGTCGGCAATGGGCATGATCCCCTCCATGACATGCTCCACAATCATGAGGGTAATGCCGCCCTCCCGGAGCCGGAGGATGACCTCCACGGAGGCCTTTATCTCGGTGGAGGTCATGCCGGCCATGACCTCGTCCAGCATGAGGAGTTTGGGTTGGGTCGCCAGGGCCCGGGCCATCTCCAGACGTTTTTTGCCGCCGATGGGAAGCCCGCCGGCGGGACGGTCCCGAAAGGGCTCCAGGTTGCAGATCCGGAGGCATTCCTCCGCCCGGGCGGCGGCCGCGCGTCTGTCGCCGGTCTTGAGAAACGCGCCGACCAGGACATTGTCGAAGACCGTCATTTCCTTGAGAGGCCGCACCACCTGGAAGGTTCGCACCGCCCCCCGGCGGGCGATCTCGTAAGGTTTGAGCGACGTGATCTCCCGGCCGTCGAAGTGGATGGCGCCGCCGTCCGCCGGATAGAGGCCGGTGATGCAGTTGAAGAGGGTGGTCTTCCCCGCGCCGTTGGGACCGATCAACCCCACGATCGTCCCTGTCTCCACGGTGAAGCTCACCCGGTCATTGGCCACCAGTTCGCCAAATTTCTTCGTCACCTCCCGCACCTCAAGGAGCGCCATGGTCCGCCTCCTTTTTACCGGCCGGCCGCCGCCGGGCGGCATACTTCCGGATGTCGCGGATTATGCCGATTATCCCGGCGGGCTGCTTGACCACGATGATGATGATCAGGAGCCCGAAGATGATGAGATCGACACCGCCCCCCAGGCCGCCCCAGAGCGCCCGGGAATACTCTTGCAGGGGAATCAGCACCGCCGCCCCGAGGAGGGGACCCACCAGGGTCCCGGAACCGCCCAGGACGGTGATGAGGACGAACTTCATGGACATGTCGAGGGACATGACCATGGGCGGATCGACGCGGAGATTGTATTGCACGAAGAAGGAGCCGCACAGCGCGGCCAAGGCCGCCGAAAGGGCCATGGCGGTCAATTTCACGGCGGTGCTGTTCACCCCCAGGGATTCGGCGGTTTCCTGGCCTTCCCGCACCGCCCGCAGGTAATAGCCAAAGCGATGACCTTCCAGCCAGCGCACCAGCCCGAAGGTGATCAGGAACAGGGCGAGGGCACAGTAGTAGTAACCGGTCTTGGAATCATGCCACATGAGGTTCCACAGGCCTTCTTCGACCAGGGGATAATCCAGTCCCAAAGCGCCGCCAACCCAGTCCCAGACCAGAAAGCCGCGGTTGAAAATCTCCACGATGGCGAAGGTGGCAATGGCGAAATAGTGGCCGCTCAGTTTGAAGCAGGGCCAACTGATGACCACGGCCACCACCGCCGCGACGACCATGCCGATGAGGATCCCCGGCCAGGGGGGGGCGCCGTAGGCGACCACCGCCATCCCGGCGCCGTAGGCCCCGATTCCGAAGAACACCGAATGTCCGAAGGACACCTGCCCGCAATAGCCGCCAATGATGTTCCACGCCTGAGACATGGCGGCGAAAAGGAGGATGAGGATCATGATGTGCATGCGGAAGGAGTTGTCCCCCCAAAACGGCACTAAAGGCAGCAAGACGAGAAGGGCGGTGAAGAAGAGCCAGGCCCCGTCTTTTTTGAGCACGCTATTTCCCAGCCCGGAGTTCACCAGCCGAAGATTCCTTTCGGCCGCAGGAATACCACGGCAAGGTAGAGACCGAAGACGGCGATGTATTTGAATACCGGGGCGATGTAGAAACCCGCCAGGGCCTCTACGACCCCCACCAGCAGTCCGGCGAGAAAGGCCCCGGGAATGCTCCCGAAGCCACCCATGGCGACACAGACGAAGGCGATGAGCCCGAACATGGAACCCACCTCCGGATGCACGGCCAGATAGGAGGGCATGATGCCGCCGGCGAAGCCGACGCAGGCCCCGCCGATGCCGAAGATCAGGACGTAGATCCGCTCCGTGTTAATGCCCATGAGTTCCGCCGCCTCGCGGTCCATGGCGGTGGCCTGGACGGCCCAGCCGAACCGGGTGGCGTTGATGATGGCGTAGACCAGCCCGATCACGACGAGGGAGAGGACTCCCGCCGCCAACTGGGGAACGGGAAAGATGATGTTGCCGATCATGAAGGTCTTGCCCCCCAGCCAGGTATCGGAAAGGATGAGGAAATTCGGGGAAAAACGGTTCATGCAGAGGTTTTTGAGGAACATGGCGAGGCCGAAGGTTGCCAGCAGGGCCACCAGACCGGGACGGCCGATGGTGTAACGGATGATCAGCTTGTAGGTCAGCGCCCCGAGGAGGAAGACGAAGGCCCCGGCGGCGAATACCGAGACCACGGGATCGACCTGGGCGAGAAACCCGAGCCAGTAGCTGACGTACATGCCCACCATGAGATATTCGCCGTGGGCAAAATTAATGACGTCCATGACGCCCCAGATGAGGCAGAGTCCGGCCGCCACCAGGGCGTAGACCATGCCGCTCAGAAGGCCGTCGATCAGGACCTGAATCAGTGTCTCCATAAACTACCGCGTTCGGCGACCTCCCCCTGAACGGGGGAGGTACGCACACCCTTGTCCTTACCGGTACACCGGTTTGTTACCGCTTGTCCCACGGTTTCATGGGGAAGAAGATTTTGGCGTCCGCCATTTTCTCCGGATAGATCCGCTTGTACTGCCCGCCCTGAAGCTGGGTGACGATGCTCTTCGCCATGACGTTCTGGCCGCCCTTGACGAATTTCACCTTCCCGCCCAGGGAGAGGGGAGAATCCCAGGTGTTTGCGTAGAGGGTCTTGACGACCTTTTCGGTATCCAGACCGCCGGCCTTTTCGATGGCCTGGGCCAGGACCAGCATGGCCACCGCTTCCTGGATGCTGTTCCCGTCAAAGGGCACGCCGTTCGTCTTGGTCTTGAAGATCTTCTCCACCGCCGCCACCTGGGGCATCAGACTGGCGAACTGGGGGGAGTAGCCCGAGGAGCCCAGGAAGTAATTCGCGTCGTCGCCAAGCTGCTTGGTGATAACGGGATCCTGGTAGCCCGAGCAGTAGTTGATGACGATCCGGGGCAGGAAGTTGGCCTGCTTCATCGTCCGGACCCACAGGGAGTAGTCGGCCCCGAGGACGGCTCCGAACACCGCATCGGGATTGGCCTTTTTCAGGGTCTGGACCTCGCTGTTGAGATTGGTGGCCCCGGGGGTGAAGGGCACATCGGTAATGACCTTGAAGCCGCCGGCGGCGGCCGCCTTCTTGGCTTCCTCAGCGGCGTGCTTGCCGAATTCGCTGTTCTCGTAAATGACGCCCAGGGTCCTGATGTTGGCCTTGTTCTTCTTGTTGGCCCACTTCAAGACCTCGACGAAGTCCACCGATTCGGTGGCGTCCGTGGGGGCCAAGCGGAAGAAATATTTCATGTCCCGCTGCGTGAGGGCCGCCGAGCTGGACGAACCACACATGAAGATCTTCTTCATCCGCTCCGCCACGAAGCTGGCGGGTTTGCTCACCGAGCTGTTGTAGGAGCCGATAAGTGCCCAGACGCCCTCCTGGTTCAGGAGCCGCTCGGCTTCCGCCTTGCCCACGTCCGGTTTGCCTTGGCTGTCCGCATGGACCAGGACGATCTTATAGCCCTTCAGGAGCCCCTCCTGCTTGGCCAGGGGGACCTTGATTTCCGGATGCTTGTTGTTGATAATTTCCACCGCGGTCTGTACGGCCGCCTGGCAGCGCTGGCCGGCGGTGGCTACCGGGCCGGTGAGAGGAAAGATGGTGCCGATCTTGATCACCTTTTCCGCAGCCAGAACTGATCCTGCCTGCGGGCCAAAACCCAGCAGCAGGGCCAGGACGGCCAGGCATACAATCCAACGGTTCAAGCGGAACACTCGATGAGACATAGACTTACCTCCTTTTCTGTAGTGGTTGTTATGGTTTGATACCGAAGCGGGTCTTGCTTTTTCCGGGAAGGGACTATCTGAAAATCATCCGGATGTCAATGGAAAAAGGCGGCGGCGGCCGTGACGCCGCGCTTCTATTTCTCCGTACTCGCCGCCCCGAACCATTTCCTCGCGGCGGCATCGGCGGCGCCGTCCCGCTTCATCTCCGATAGGACCCGGTCCATGGCGTCGCGCAGCGCCCGGTCGTTTTTCCTGAATCCCACGGCGTACTCCTCCCGCCCGAAATCATCGGCAAGGATGGCAAAGGACCTCGGTTTCCGGGCGGCTAGGTAGCGTCCCATGACTTCGTCGATGATCACCGCGTCGAGACGCCCCGCATCCAGATCGCCCACGGCGTCGGCATTGTTGCGGTAGCGCTTGATTTCCGTGATGCTCATGGCGATCCTTCGGTCGGCATGGAGGGCCGCATCGCTGGAGGAGCCAAGTTGGAGACCCACCCTTTTTCCTTTCAGATCGGCCTTGCAGCCGATGGAAGTGCCGCTTCGTACCATAACGATCTGGCGGTTGAGGAGATAGGGCCGGGAAAAGATGATCCGCTCCCGGCGCTCCGGGGTGACGGAAAGGCCGCTCCAGATCATGTCGATCTCCCCTTTTTCGAGGCTCTCGATTATACCGTCCCAGGGAACCGGCTGGAAAATCACCCGCAGGCCCAACTTTTCCGCCGCCTTCTTCGCCAGGTCGATATCGAAACCCACCAGTTCATCGCCGGCGGCGATCTTTTCCACGGCTTTTTTCTCCAGATTCAGCTCGTAGAGGACGGTCCGGTCGGCGCTCGGCCGGCGGAAACTCAGGGGCGGAAAGCGGTCGTCGAGGCCGACGACGATATGGCCCCGCAGGCGGACGATCTCAAAAGACCGGTCCCCCCCGCCCGGTCCGGAACAACCGGCGGCTGAAACCACTCCCGCAAGCAGCGTCGCCAGTAGCAAAAGCCTTTTGATCATATGCCAGCCGCCTTTATCCCCCCTGGAAATAGCGGGGCTTGATCATGTTTTCCGGCGCCATGATGTCGTCCATCTCCTGCCGGGAAAGGAAGCCCTTTTCCAGGACGATCTCATAGACGGACCGGCCCGTCTCCAGGGCTTCGTGCGCCACCTCCGTGGCTTTTTCGTAGCCGATATAAGGATTGAGGGCGGTGACCAGTCCGATGCTCCTTTCGATGTTGAGTCGGCATTGCTCCCGATTGGCCGTGATCCCTTTGATGCAGCGGTCCGCCAGGGTGAGACAGGCATTGTTCAAAAAGGTGATGGAATTGAAGAGGCTGAAGGCGATAATGGGTTCCATGGCGTTCAACTGGAGCTGCCCCGCCTCGGCGGCGAAGGTTACGGTAACGTCGTTGCCGATTACGTGAAAGGCCACCTGATTCACCACCTCAGGGATGACGGGATTTACCTTGCCGGGCATGATCGTGGAGCCGGGGGCCATGGCGGGCAGGTGGATCTCGTTGAAGCCGCAGCGCGGACCCGAGGAAAGGAGGCGCAAATCGTTGCAAATCTTGGAGAGTTTAACCGCCACCCGCTTCAGCACCCCGGAGAGCTGCACATAAACCCCCGTGTCCTGGGTGGCCTCCACGAGGTTCACCGACGTCTCCACCTCGATCCCGGTAAACTTGCGGAGATTGAGGACCGCCAGGGGAGCATACTCCGGATGGGCGTTCAGTCCCGTGCCGATGGCCGTCGCCCCTAAATTTATCTCCCTCAGGAGCTTCTTCGTTTCCTTTACCCGCTCGATATCTTCCGCCACCATGACGGCAAAGGCCGAGAATTCCTGCCGCAGGCTCATGGGCACGGCATCCTGCAGTTGGGTCCGCCCCATCTTGATGACGTCCCGAAACTCGATGGATTTATCCTCGAGGGCGTCATAGAGATACTGCATCGATTCGAGAAGCTCCCGGATCTTGAAGATCAGGGCCAGGCGGATCGCCGTGGGATAGACGTCGTTGGTGGACTGGCACATGTTGACGTGATTGTTCGGATGGATGATGTCGTAGCGCCCCTTTTCGTAACCGAGCTTTTCCAGGGCGATGTTGGCAATCACCTCGTTGGCATTCATGTTGGAAGATGTCCCCGCCCCACCCTGGATCATATCGACGACAAACTGATCCTCGTATTTTCCCGCCAGCAGCTCATCGCAGGCATGGGAGACAGCCCGGGCGACATCTTCCGGCAGGAGTCCGAGCTTGGCGTTGGCCCGGGCGGCGGCCTTCTTGATATAGGCCAGGGACCGGATCATGAACCGGTACCGCCCCAGTCTTATGCCGCTGATCTGAAAGTTTTCCACCGCCCGCAGGGTCTGCACGCCATAGTAGCAGTCGGCCGGAACCTCCTTTTCACCCAGTAGATCGTGTTCGATGCGAAATCCTTTCGCATTCATGGTACCCTCCTTAAATAAGCCCCCTCCCCTTCCAGGGACGGGGTGGGCAATATACGGCTTGAGTTTCCTGCAACTCCCTCCCCTTCAAGGGGAGGGCCGGGGTGGGGATGGGTTTAGGTCCCCCCGTCATCACGTGTTTTTAGACCATCCCCCTCCTTGCCTCACCCTTGAAGGGGGAGGAGGGAAACCGCTTGTCTTACTATACGGCGGCGTCCGCGGTGATTTACGAAACGCCGATTTTCTTTTTCCTGACGTAACCATTCCGTGCGCCAGTGGTCAACCGCACGCAGCCATGCTGCGCGCAAGCGGTCAAGCCTCGCTTGGCGCCGCCGTCTCCCCGGCTCCCTCCCCCGGCGTGAGCGGCAGGCCCTCCCACTTGGCCACAACCGCGGAGGCGAGGCAGTTGCCGATGACGTTCACCGTCGTTCTCCCCATGTCGGCGATGGCGTCGATGGAAAGGAGCACCGCCACGGCGGATACCGGCAGGCCGAAGGTGGGAAGAAGCCCGGCGAGAATGACCATGGAGCCCCGGGAGATCCCCGCCACCCCCTTGCTGGCCAGCATGATGGTGAGTCCCATGAAGAACTGCTGACCGATACTCATCTCGATCCCCGAGGCCTGGGCCACAAATACGGCCGCCATGGGGAGATAGAGGGTCGTGCCGTCAAGATTGAAGCTGTATCCCACCGGAATAACGAAGGAAACAATGCGCCTGGGGACGCCGAAGGCCTCCATGGCCTCCATGGCCTTGGGCAAAGCGGCCTCGGAGCTCGTGGTGGAAAAGGCGATGACGGCCGGCTCCTTGACGGCGGCAAAGAACTTCCGGAGGGGAATCCGGAGCAGAAGCATGACGGGCACTAGGATCATGATGATGAATACCGTGAGGGAGAGGAAGAGGCAGGCAATCAATCCCAGCAGGTGCACTACTACTGATATTCCCTTGCTTCCCACGACGACGGCCAGCGCCGCTCCCACGCCGATGGGGGCGAAGCGCATGACGATGTTCGTGTATTTGAACATCACCTCCGTGACGGCCTCGCAAAGTTCGATGATCGGCTTTTTCTTCTCTCCGATCATGATCAGGGCCGCGGAGAAAATCACCGTGAATACAACTATCTGTAGGAGATCGCCCCGGGCCGCCGATTCGAGCACGTTTTCCGGAAACATGTGTACCAGGAGATCCGAAAAGCCGTGGACCTTGCCGGCCACTACCGCCTCCCGGCCGCCGCCGATGTCCACGCCGTCGCCGGGGCGCAACAGGTTCACGGCCAACAGGCCGATACCCAAAGCGAAGGTGGTGATGATCTCGAAATAGACGATGGCTTTGAGTCCCATCCGGCCCACGGCCTTCATGTCGCCGTGTCCGGCGATCCCCACGATAAGGGATACGAAGATGATGGGGACGACAATGGTCTTGACGAGGCGGATGAAGATGGCGGAGAGCGGTTCGAGGTAAGGGGCGAGGTGAGGAAAGAGCAGTCCGATCACCAGGCCGAGGGCCATACCGATAAAGATCTTCTGCGAGGGTGATATCTTTTTCATCGCCGATTCAGAACAGGGAAAATTCGTGGACGTCACGGGCCAGGCCGGTCCTCACGGCTACCTCCCGCACCGCTGCGGCGACTTTTTCCTGAACCTTGAGGTTGAAGACGCTGGGGATGATGTAGTCCTCCATCAACTGCTCCGGCTCGACGCTGGCGGCGATGGCCCGGGCGGCGGCCAGGAGCATCTCCCGGCTGATCTCCCGGGCATGGCAGTCCAGGACCCCCCGGAAGAGACCGGGAAAGCAAAGGACGTTGTTGATCTGATTGGGATAATCCGAGCGGCCCGTGGCCATGATCCGCACATATTTCTGGGCTTCCTCCGGCATGATCTCCGGGGTGGGATTGGCCATGGCGAAGACGATGGGGTCTTTTGCCATCTTTTTGATGTGGGCGGCGTGGAGGAGATTGCCTTCCGAAACGCCGAGGAACAGGTCCGCTCCTTTGAGGGCCCGGAAGACGTCGCCTTTGAGCTGCTCCTCGTTGGTCTCCAGGGCGAGCTTTTCCTTGACGGGGTTCATGTTTTCCTTCCGGCCGCGGTACAGGATGCCCTTGCGGTCGCAGCCGATGAAACGCCGGACCCCGGCGGCCCGGAGAAGATTGATGGCGGCCACTCCCGCTGCGCCCAGGCCGTTCACCACCACGAGGATCTCACCGATGTCCTTGCCGGTGATCTTCAGTGCGTTGAGAAGCCCCGCCAGGATCACCACCGCCGTGCCGTGCTGGTCGTCATGGAAGACGGGTATCTCCAGGCTCTCCTTCAGGCGCGCCTCGATCTCGAAACACCGGGGGGCGGAGATGTCTTCCAGATTGATACCACCGAAGCCGGGGGCGATACGGCGCACCGTCTCCACGATCTCGTCGGAGATTTTCGTATCCAGGCAGATGGGGAAGGCGTCCACACCGCCGAAGTTCTTGAAGAGCAGGGCCTTGCCCTCCATCACCGGCATGGCGGCCTTCGGCCCGATATCGCCCAGCCCCAGGACGGCGGTGCCGTCGCTGACGATGGCGATACAGTTCTTTTTGATTGTCAGGTCGTGGGCCCGCTCCGGATCGGCATGGATGGCCTCGCAGACCCGGGCGACCCCGGGTGTGTAAGCCATGGCCAGGTCATCGCGGCTGTTCAGGGGAATCTTGCTTTTTACCTCTATTTTTCCACCCATGTGGGCCATGAAGGTGCGGTCGGCGAAGTCGATGACGGCGGCGCCGGCAATCCGCCGGACGGCGGCGAGGATCTTTTCCATCATGTCGTGATCGGCGGCGTGAACCACGACGTCGCGGATGATGCAGTCGCCTTTGAAGCCGACGATATCCACCGCCCCCATGTTGCCCCCGGCCTTGCCGATGGCGGAGACCACCTTCCCCAGCATGCCCGGCCGGTTGTTCAACTCCACGCGCATCAGGATACTGTAACTCGCACTGGT
>Ga0302248_1000273_pt1 | contig 53712 bp, 51 predicted proteins | sample AAG_UR_Leu_MG_FD_193528 | JGI IMG/M metagenome (GOLD analysis project Ga0302248, IMG submission 193528) | Enriched activated sludge microbial communities from anaerobic digester in WTTP, New Holstein, Wisconsin, United States - AAG_UR_Leu | ecosystem: Engineered > Bioreactor > Anaerobic >...
CGGCAACCATATGAACGAAGCGGGGACCGGTCTGAAGAATGTCTGAAATGATCAGCTTCAATCATCGCTCTTCGATGAGTTATATCTTCGCCTTTGTGGATGCCGCACTGGTGCTGTTGGCGGTGATCGCGGCCTGTTTCGTCAATCCAAGAGGCTGGGATGCCGTTTTTGACTCGGAACTCTACCCGATCGTGAAAATCATGCTCGTTGTTGTCGTGGTGGAACTGACCCTCTATTATCTCGACCTCATGGACCTCAAAGTTCTCAGGCATAGAATCCGGACAGGCGTGCAGCTTCTCAAGGCTATGGGTATCTATGCGGTCATCCTGGCCGTCATTTACTACATGATTCCGATTGTATCCATAGGCCACAGGACGCTGTTCATCAGCCTGGGTTTGATCTTCTGGGTGACGTTTACGTGGAGGCTTCTGTATCCATGGATTGCCAATAATGCCGCATTCAAGGAAAGGGTACTGATCGTCGGCACCGGCGATCTGGCCATGATGATTTACAAGGATATTGAAGAAAATGGACTGGACGCTTACGAAGTCGTTGGTTTTGTGGATGAGACCCGAAAGAGAGTCGGAGAAAGAATCTCACCCGATGATCATCGGGGAGTTCAAGCAAATCTCTTCCATCTGCAAAACCTGTCAAATTGACCGCGTGATCGTGGCCCTCGACGAACGGCGCGGAAGCCTTCCGTTGAACGAGCTCCTGCAGTGCCGCCTCAAGGGGATTCACGTGGACGACGGGATCTCGTTCCGCGAGAGCCTGCTCGGCAAGCTTTCCGTGGAGCATCTTCCGCCCAGTGCGATCATCTTTTCGGACGGGTTCCGCGGGGTGATGATCTACAGGGGGATCAAGCGCGCTTTCGATCTGGTGGCATCCGCGCTCGCGCTGGTCCTGTTTCTGCCCCTGAGCCTGCTGATCGCGTTGGCCATCAAGCTGGATTCACGGGGCCCCGTGCTCTACTCGCAGGAGAGAGTGGGCAAGGACGGAAGGCTCTTCAACCTGTTCAAATTCCGCTCGATGACGGTGGACGCGGAGAAGGACGGGCCGGTGTGGGCCGTGGTCAACGATCAGCGCGTAACCCGCGTTGGACGGTGGCTTCGAAAGCTGCGGCTGGATGAGATTGCCCAGTTCATCAACGTCATCCGGGGGGAGATGAGCCTCGTCGGGCCGAGGCCCGAGAGACCGTTCTTTGTGAGAAAGCTGGAGAAAAAAATCCCCTTCTATTGTCATCGCCATGCCGTAAAACCCGGCATTACGGGATGGGCACAGATTTTGTATCCCTACGGGGCAACGCAGGAAGATGCGCAGGAGAAATTAAAATACGACCTGTACTACATCAAGCACCTGTCCCCGATCATGGACCTCCGGATCATCACGGAGACGGCAAAGATCGTCCTCTTCGGCCGCGGCGCCAGATAATGACATCAGGCAATATATGTAATTCAAAACTCAACAAGACCAAACAGACCAAACAGACTAAATAGACCAAACAGACCAAATAGACCAAATAGACCAAACAGACCAAACAGACCAAATAGACCTTTGTAGATGGATGGTGGAAGCATGCCCTTGAGAGATCAAATTAGAAATTTCATCCTGGAAAACTTCATCCTGGAAAAACCGGAAGATCTCGTCGACGACGAATCATTGCTGGAAAAAGGGATCATGGACTCGACGGGCGTGCTCGAGCTTGTCGCCTTCCTGGAAAGCACGTACGAGATCAAGGTGGAAGACGAAGAACTCGTCCCGGAGAATCTCGATTCGATCCGGAACATCGTCAACTACCTCGAAAGAAAACTGGCCCTGATATCGAAACCGCAAACGGCCCAACCATCAGCCGCCTCCCAGGCCTGATCAGTTTCGGCCCCCCGCCGCCGCCGCATGTCTGCGTCTCTCTGTTTGTGGATCTACATCGACGTATACGTGCTAAGATAGACTGAGGCTGCCGTTCTGTTCGAATCAGCCGGACGAAACAGACGAAATAGACGGAATAGCCCTTCTTCTCCCGACCAAACAGACCAAATAGACGAAACAGACCAAATAGACGAAATAGACGAAATAGACGAAATAGACGAAATAGACCGGATACACCCCCATGCTCCTCCAGAGCGTTCTCGAGAACAGTGCCCGCAGAGCTCCGCAGAAGATTGCCCTTGTATGCCGTGGAGAGCGCCTGAGCTACGGCGAAATCGACCGCAAGGCCAATCAGGTAGCCGCATTTTTGCGGTCTCAAGGAATACGAAGGGGTGACCGGGTTGCCCTATTCCTTGACAATTCCATTGAAGCCGTCATTTCGCTCTTTGGCATCTTGAAGGCCGACGCCGTATTCCTGATGCTGAGCCCCCAGCTCAAGGCGCCCAAGCTTGCGTACATCCTTGAAAACAGCGGAGCAAGGGCGCTCGTTTCCGACACGGCCAAACTTCGCGCCGTTTCGGAGGTCATTCATGCCGCCCGGGCCCTGGAGGCGGTGATCATCGCAGGGGACGAAAACAAAATCGAGCCCGGCCTGCACCGTAATGTGGTCGCATGGTCGGAGATGGAAAGAGGGTCCGATTCGCAGGCCGCCATGGGCAATGCAAACATCGACGTCGACCTTGCATCCATCATCTACACGTCCGGCTCCACGGGCGACCCCAAGGGGGTCATGCTGACGCATCTCAACATGATCTCGGCGGCGACCTCCATCATCACCTACCTCGAGAACGTGCCCGAGGATGTCGTCATCAATGTCCTGCCGCTGTCCTTCGATTACGGACTTTACCAGGCTCTCATGACCTTCAAGTTCGGCGGGACGCTGGTCCTGGAAAAATCCTTCGTTTTCCCCTACGAAATCGTCAAGCGGATGGCGGAAGAAAAGGTGACAGGCTTCCCCGGGGTGCCGACGATCTTCGCCATCCTGCTGCAGATGAAGGATCTCAAGAAGTACGACCTGCGTTCCCTGCGCTACATTACGAACACGGCGGCGGCCCTGCCGGTTACGCACATCCGTCAGATCCGCGAGACGTTCCCTCAGGCCAGGCTCTATTCCATGTACGGCCTCACGGAATGCAAGAGAGTGTCCTACCTTCCGCCCGAGGAACTGGACCGCAGGCCCGATTCCGTCGGGCGCGGCATGCCCAACGAGGAAGTCTGGCTTGTCGATGACCGGGGAAACCGCCTGGGGCCGGGCGCCACAGGCGAACTGGTCGTCCGCGGATCGAACGTCATGAAAGGCTACTGGGGGGACCCGGAGGCCACGGACAGGGTCCTGAGGCCCGGCCCGCTACCCGGAGAAAAGGTCCTCCGCACGGGCGACTTGTTCCGGATGGACGAGGAAGGGTTCCTCTATTTCGTGGGCCGCAGAGACGACATGATCAAGACCCGGGGGGAGCGCGTCAGCCCAAAGGAGGTCGAGAACGCACTTTATGCGGCGGCAGGGGTTGCGGAAGCCGCCGTGCTGCCCGTTCCAGACGATCTCCTGGGCAGTGCCATCAAGGCATACATTGTGCCGAAGGAAGGGGCCAGCCTGACCGACAGGCAACTTCTTCTTCACTGCAAGAAAATGCTGGAGGAGTTCGCAATCCCCAAGTACTTCGAATTCCGGGATACCCTCCCCAAAAACGCATCCGGCAAGATCGACAAGCTCTCTCTGAAAGCAGAACTCCAACGACTGGATAGACAAAATTAACCAAACAGATGAAATCGACGAAACAGACCTTTTCCTGTTATTTATCCGAATACAGGAGCCTGTCGAGAAGGATATCTTCCAGATTCCGACGGCCATCGATTACGGTCAGGATGATCACGTTTTTTCCTTCTGTACGATATATCATTCGCCACGGAGAGATAACGAGTTCCCGATAGATGGCAATGCCATGGACCTTCAACTCCGGGACGATGCGACCGCGCTCGGGCATCGACGTCAGGGCCGATGCCGACGTCCGAATTGTGTGAAGGATCTCAAGAGAACGATCCAGGCTGTCCTGAGCGATGTAGTCGATGATATAGCCGAGGTCCTGCTCGGCGGTTTTCGTCCATAGGACGCTGTATTTATTCATGAACACGCCGCTTTCCGATGGATTTCAGCCGATTCTCGATTCGCCGAAACACCTCATCATGAGGGATCGTGTCGCCTTTCCGGATGTCTTCCTCCCCCTGGACCACGAGCTTCAGGATGGCAATAGCGGCCTTCATGCTCTCGTAACTTTCAGTATCTTGAAGCACACCCCGGGCCTCGCCGTTTTGCGTGATGATCACCGGGCGCCGCGTTTCGTTCACCTGGGCCAGCAGGTCGGCGGTGCGGGATTTCAGGTACGTTACCGGACGGATGTCTTCGCTCATCTTCATCGATCTTCACCTCCTGTCCGAATTAAGTACCATAAAAGATCTTTCCGGTCAACCCATTCCGCCGGAACCAGCGAAATACCCGGATCCAGCGATAAGAGACCGGTCTCTCCAGTTCAAGGGTCATTGCGGGCGCCCGCAGGGTGCGTGGCAATCTCTCACGAACGGCGAGATCGCCACGCTGCTCTCGGGGCTTCGGCTCACCGCGATGACATGAGGTTATCGCTGGATCCGGTAAATGAACGAACCAGACGCAATAGATGAAAATAACCCGCTTCGAAGATCTGGACTGCTGGAAAGAGGCTCGGGTGCTAGTCCAGGACGTGTACGATGCAACCAGGGACGGAAATTTTAAAAAGGACATGCGGCTGACGAGTCAAATTCAAGCAGCAGCTACATCCTGCATGGCCAACATCGCCGAAGGCTTCATTCGCCGCTCCGACAAGGAGTTTATCCAGTTTCTTTATATTTCCATGTCTTCATCAGCGGAGGTAAGAAGCCACCTCTATGTCGCATTGGATCAAAGCTATATAGATCAGACACTGTTTGACAAAATCTACGGCCAATCTGATAAAGTCGGAAAGATGATTTCGAATCTCATTAAATATCTACGTGGCATGTCTAAGTCGACGAAATAGACCAAACCGACTACATAGACCAAATAAACCAAACAGACCAAACAGACTAAAGAGACTAAAGAGACTAAAGAGACTATCATGAAACACTGTACTCGCTGCGTACTCCCCGAGAACTTCCCCACCATCGAATTCGATGAAAATGGCCTGTGCAACTACTGCCGGACCTTCGAGAAGGAAAAGAATCCCGAAGAAGTGAAGAACAGGCACCGGGAGAAGTTCGAGAAGCTGCTGGAAACGAATCGGGGGAAGAAGGACTATGACGTCCTGATGGCCTACAGCGGAGGCAAGGATAGCACGTACACACTGGATATCTTCAAGAATCACTTTGGGTTGCGCGTGCTGGCGTTGAGTTTCGATCACGGGTTCATGTCCCCCTATGCCATGAGGAATATCAACACCGTGGTCGAACGCCTCGGGGTTGATCACGTCGTCTTTAAGCCGAACTTCGAGCTGATGAAGAAGCTCTTCTCTTTGTCCGTGAGCGAGAACCTCTATTCGAAGAAGTCGCTGGAACGGGCCAGTACTATCTGCTCATCCTGCATGAACATGGTGAAATTCATCGCGCTGAAAATGACCCTGGAAAAGGAGATCCCCTTTATCGGGTACGGCTGGTCACCCGGACAGGCCCCCGTGCAGTCTTCGGTCATGAAGAACAGCGCTGCCTTCGCGAAGGCCACCCAGAAAGTCCTTTATGATCCTCTTCACGCAAAACTGGGGGATGAGATCAATCCCTATTTCCTGTCCGACGAGCATTTCACAGACGCGGAGAAGTTTCCCTACAACATCCATCCCCTGGCATTCCTGGAATACGACGAGGAGAAGATATACGGCAGAATCCGGGAACTGGGCTGGCAGCCGCCCCAGGACACGGATCCCAACTCGACGAACTGCCTGATGAACGCCTTCGCAAACCAGGTGCACCTGCAGCAGCACGGCTTTCACCCCTATGCCTTCGAAGTTGCGGGACTTGTGAGAATGGGAGTCATGTCCCGCGAGGAGGGACTCACGAGACTCGGCAAATCCGGTGATGAAGGGGTCATCCAGGCGGTTAAATCCAAACTGGGCCTCACGAAATAGAGGGGGCTCGCTGGATTAATGGAGCAAAAATAATGGTCATTGCGAGCCGAGCCTCGCGAGGCGCGGCAATCTTCGTTCGGAATCAATATTGAGCGGCTTATCTCGACGAACCGAATAGGCAAGATAGACATCTTTTGAAATACCATCGATTCCTCATTCCCGTCATTGCATGTCTTGCTCTCTTTCTATTCGCAAAAGCCTATTATGACACGTACACCCTCGAGGTTCGCCATTACCGGATCGTTCACAATCGGCTAGCCGAGGCCCTGGGCGGCGCGAAGGTAGCCTTCCTGTCCGATCTGCACATGAGGAGATTCGGACCGCGCGAGCAGGAGATAATCCGCATCCTCCAGGAGGAAAAGCCGGATATCATCCTGCTGGGAGGGGATTACATCTCGTTCCGGGGCTCCTACGACCCGGTCATGGCTTTTTTTAATCAATTGCCGCGAGCGTACGCCGTGATGGGAAACTCGGATTATTACAATGAAAACGGTTCGTGCGTACTATGCCACAAACCCGATTCTTATGAATTGAAGTCCGATCCGAACGTCTTTTTTCTGCGGAACGCCTCGGCCCTGCTGGACACCGCCGGGGTGCGGGTAAACCTGATCGGGTTGGATGACCCGGTCAATAAGAAAGGCAACATCGCCGAGGCCACACGCGGGAATGAACCCTCTTTCCCGTCCGTCCTTCTTGCCCATTCGCCTGATGTGTTCGAGGAGGCGTCTGCCCGGGGGATCGACTTCGTGCTCGCGGGCCATAATCACGGGGGGCAGGTATTTCCGGCAAGGTACCTGAAAGGACGGATGCTGGTGGATCCGGCTTTCGAGTATCTCGAGGGGTTCTTTCAAAAGGGGCGTACCCTGATGTATGTCGGCAGGGGCGTGGGCACGAGCTTTCTCCCGTTCCGGCTTGGCGTGCGGCCCGAGGTGACATTTTTCCAGTTCACCCATGCGACCGGCGACGGGGCGTATCCTCTTCAAGCTGTGTCCGCGATAAACGAGAAGCGGAGCACCTCTTCGTTTTCGACAGCGAATCTGTTGGATCTTATGGGGCTGTCAAATGGGCTTCCGGGATCAGGCCAGAAGAAGCGCATCGTTGGCCCTTCCGGAAAACTCTTCGACTTCGAGTCAGAGACGGAGTTGGAATATCTCAATTGGGAATGCCATAAATGGTTTGAGCGTACGCATGACCATGCGACATCGGGAGAATACAGCCTCAAGGTCACATTGCCCGCAGGGCAGTATCCGGGGATCAACGTTCTCGAGGTTGCCAGAGACTGGTCGGCCTTTCGGCAATTCAAAATGGACGTGATCAATCAGGAAGCAGAGGTATTTAAATTCCATATTCGCATTGACGACAAGAAAAGCGGCTGGGAGTATGCTGACAGGTTTGATAGAAATTTCACGGTTAGTCACGGCGTGAATAGTATTACCATCCCTCTTGATTCTCTGAAAGCAAATATAGCCCCCCGTTCAATGGATTTACAAAGCATCGAGCGACTCATGCTCTTCATCCCCGGCAACGAGAGGCAACGAACCTTTTACATCGACAACATCCGCCTCGAATAATTTCTGTCTTTGTTGTTCCTCGACATAGAGAGACTTAGATAGACTTAGACAGACGTCTTTGCTGACAAAACAGACTAAACAGACCGATTAGACGAAATAGACCAACCCATGTGCGGCATAGTTGGAATCATCGACCACAGACACTCAGACGCCAAGGAGGCCCTCCTTCGTCGCATGCTCGGCCTCATCCGCCACCGCGGCCCGGATGCTTTTGGAATCTACCTTAACGAAAGGGTGGGGCTCGGCTCCGCTAGGTTGAGCATCTTGGACCTCGCCGGGGGCGATCAGCCGATCCACAATGAAGACAAGACCGTCTGGATCGTCTACAACGGAGAGGTCTTCAATTATCCCGATCTGCGAGTGGAACTGGAACGGGCAGGCCACCGATTCTACACGAAGACAGACACCGAGATCCTCGTGCATCTTTACGAAGACATGGGCCCGGAACTTTTGAGAAAGCTCAACGGCCAGTTTGCCTTTGCCCTCTGGGACAGCCGGCAGCACACGCTCATGCTGGCCCGCGACCGCATGGGCATCCGGCCGCTTTTCTATCACCTCGAGAACGGCCGCCTGCTGTTCGGCTCCGAGATCAAGACCCTCTTCGCCGATCCGTCCGTTAACCGGGAACTGGACGTTCAAACCCTCTCGGACATTTTTACCTGCTGGTCTCCCCTGGGTGACGCGACGGCGTTCAAGGGGATCCGCCAGCTCCTTCCGGGTCACTTCGCACTCTACCGGAATGGCAGGCTGGAGACGTGGTCCTACTGGAAACTTTCGTTTTCCGGGGACGGTTATGAAGAGCGTCCATTCGAGTCGTACCGGGAGGAACTGAGCACTCTGTTGCACGATGCGACGAAGATCCGCCTTAGGGCCGATGTGCCCGTCGGGGCCTATCTGAGCGGGGGACTGGACAGCACCTACGTGACGGCGCTGGTCAAAAAGCATTTCAACAACCGCCTGCGCACGTTTTCGGTCAGCTTTTCCGACGAGCGCTTCGACGAGGCGCCGTTTCAGCTGAAAGCCGTGGATGCCCTGCAGACGGATCATCGGATGATTCGCTGCACCGACAAGGATATCGGTGAGACCCTGCCGAAGGTGGTCTGGCACACGGAGGTTCCCATGACAAGGACGGCCCCCGTTCCCCTGTACATACTTGCGGGCCTTGTCCGGGAGAACAGCTTCAAGGTCGTCTTGACGGGAGAGGGGTCCGACGAGATCTTTGCAGGTTATGACATTTTCAAGGAGGACCGGGTGCGACGCTTCTGGGCCCGTGAACCGGAATCGGCCCTTCGCCCCCTCCTGCTGCGCAGGCTGTACCCCGACATCTTTTCCTCCGAGACGGGAAGGGCGGGTGCATTCCTCACAGGCTTCTTCAAGAAAGGCCTCGCCAGGGTGAACTCCCTGGTTTATTCCCACTTGATCCGCTGGGAGAACACCGCCCAGATCAAGACGTTCTTCTCCGACGGGATACTGGCGCAGACGGGCACAGTGGAAGACTTTGTGGACCGATACACGGCCGCGCTGCCGGAAGAGTACACGCGCTGGGACCCCCTGTCACGGGCCCAGTACACGGAGATTGCGATCTTTCTCTCCAACTACCTGCTGTCCTCCCAGGGGGATCGCGTCGCCATGGGGCACTCCGTCGAAGGCCGGTTCCCCTTCCTGGATTACCGGGTCGTGGAATTTGCCTGCAGCCTGCCGCCGCAGCATCGCCTGAACGTTCTCAAGGACAAATACATCCTGAGAAAGACGGCCGAAAAGCTTATTCCCCCCGCATTGGCTTTGCGGCCGAAACAGCCGTACCGGGCGCCCATCAGCCGCTGCTTCATGGGCAGTCAGCCCCCGGACTACGTGGACGAGCTGCTTTCGCCCGAATCGCTGAAAGAAACAGGATATTTCAGCCCCGAGAAAGTCGGACGGCTTGTCGAGAAGTGCAGGAAACAGGAAGGTGCCCTCTTGAGCGAGCGGGAGAATATGGCCGTCATCGGCATTATCTCCACCCAGTTGCTGGATCACCACTTCGTCCGAAGATTTTCACCCGGTACGGTCGCGGAAGCAGATAACGTCAAAATCGCTTCCGATGGTCATTAGACGAAATCACCAACGACAGGCGAGGTAAGTGTTGAGATCGGATAATCCTCTGCAAGATCTCGCAGTATACGCAACGGAAGAAGGGCGAACGAAACTGCTGAAGATACTGCAATTTTATGATCTCGTCGCAGAGCGCGAGCCGCGCGAGAATCTTCCGATTGAAGACCCGCAGGTCATCGCCGTGGCAAAAATCCTCGAGCAGCTCGAGCGGGGCGTTCCTCCGCAGTATATCCTGGGCAGGGCCCTCTTCATGGGCAACGCGTTTTACTGCACGAGCGATACGCTGATCCCGAGGCCGGAAACGGGCGTGCTTGTACAAACGGCGCACTCTTACCTTGAGAAGAAGAAAAGAAACGGTTCCCGTGCTCAAACGGTCATCGAGATCGGCACGGGTTGCGGCAACATCGCCGTGTCGCTTGCGATGCTCTGCGGCGAAGATGTGCGGATACTGGCGTCCGACATCAGCGCTGCCGCGGTGGAGGTGGCACGCCGGAACGTTCAAAAATACCAGGCGGACGGCAAGGTGTCGCTCTTCTGCGGCGATCTCTACGGACCATTCCGCGAGTATCAGGGCGCCGTAGACATGGTTCTCTGCAACCCGCCCTACATCCCGACGACGTCCCTGAAAAAGATGGCGCGTGAAATCATCGATTACGAACCGGTCGTCGCTCTCGACGGCGGGCCTTATGGACTGGGTATCTTAAGGAGGCTCATGAGTGGGGCGCCGACTTTCCTAAAAAAAGGCGGTGCTCTGGTTTTTGAGATCGGGGAAGGGCAGGAGAAACTGATCGAGAGACTGCTTGCAGGAAATGGTGCCTTCGAGGACATCAGCTTTTACACGTATGAGGGGAAAGTGCGAGTCGTCGGCGCCATCAAGAAATAACCGAGCGGACGAAACAAACGAAACAGACAAAATCAACGAAATAAGCGAATTGGCCTTTCAGGTTGTCGACAGGATAGACCGAATAGACTGGACAGACCGGATAGACAAAGCAACATGCTCCATCCCATCACGAACGCCCTGACCATCGATCTCGAAGACTACTACATGGTTTCCGCATTCGAGTCGGTGGTAATGAAAGAAGATTGGCAGCAGCACGAATCGAGGATCGAGTGCAACACGCACAGGGTTCTCGACATTCTCGATGCGGCAAATGGAAACCATGGCGTCAAGGCCACCTTTTTCTGTCTGGGGTGGGTCGGCGAGCGATACCGGCACCTCATCCGGGAAATCGAACGACGGGGCCATGAAATCGCCTGTCACGGGTACGACCACCAGCTTGTGTACCGAATGACCCCGGAGCAGTTCCGGGAAGACGTTCTGGTTTCGAAGCGAATCCTGGAAGATGCCGTTGGGAAGAGCGTGATCGGCTACAGGGCGCCCAGCTACTCCATAACGGAAAAATCGCTTTGGGCGCTGGAAATCCTGGGCGAGGAAGGATACCGATACGACTCTAGCATCTTCCCCATCCACCATGACCGCTACGGGATTCCGACGGCACCGAGGTTTCCTTTCCTGGTCATGCGAAACGGGGACGGAGGAAACGGTACACCTGTGCCTGCACGCCTGGATCAAATGCCGCTGTGTGAGTTCAATCAGGGTGAATCATATGAGGACTGCATTGTGGAGTATCCGATCTCCACGGTCAAGGTGCTGGGCTGCAACATTCCCCTCAGCGGCGGGGGGTACATGCGGTTATTTCCCTATGGCGTGATCAGGACAGGACTGTTACAGATCAATACCTGCGAAAAACAGCCCTTTGTGTTCTATCTTCACCCCTGGGAATTCGACCCGGAGCAGCCTCGGATGGCAAATATATCCGTCCTGAGCAAGTTCAGGCATTACGTCAACCTGGATGGTACGGCTGAGAAACTGAAGAGACTGCTGGGCGATTTCAAGTTTTCTTCCATGGTCGACGTGATCGGTATTCGATAAGGAGGTCTGGATGATAGGCACAGGTAGCATCCTAAAAAGTGTGCGATTGATCGGTGCCGCAGCCGTAGCTTCCAAGAATTGGAGATATGCAAATGGGTATCGGATCTGTTTCCCCCTGTTCCTTGCGACAGTATTGCTGGCAGGCGTATTTCTCTGTAAGAATGAGGTGTATGGTATGACAAAACAAAAGCATATTGTCTTACTCGGGGCATCTGTTGGGCAAGCGTGGGATATAGAAGGGTTACCCGACCGGGTGGCCGCGGCCCAAGGCTATCGTTTTGAGTATGTTGGCGAATACGCCTTCGATAAAACCGAGGCGCTCAGGAAGATTCTCCGGTGGAAGCAAAACAAGCCAGATGCTGTTTTTATCAAGGAGTGTGCCGCATATTTCCCGGGGGATTTGCGACAGTATCAGGAACTGATGAAGAAATGGGTGAATGAGTGTAAATTAGCTGGGGTGAATCCTATACTGACTACTGTGGTTCCGGTTGTGGACAGTAAAGAAAAAAGATGGCAAGATCAACTCAAGGATTTCATTAAAACACTTCTTGGCAGACCAACAACAGCCACACAACTGGCAGGCATATACCAGTATAACGACTGGGTCAGGGTATATGCCGCGCAGGAAGGTCTCACGGTACTCGATCTCGAGGCGCCGCTGCGGACGAGCCAGGATGATCGGAGCCTCAGAGTCGATCTCCACAGCGGAGACGGGTTACACCTCAATTCCAAAGCGTACGAGATACTGGATGCGGTTGTCGTCCCGGCACTCGAACGCGCCTTTAAAAAAAATAAATTCTGATACATGACAGCTTCGTAAAACGTCGCCCCGCTTGTCATTGCGAGCAACAGAACCCGACTGCGTCCGGGGTTATCGAAGGAAGAAACAGCGTCGATCCGTCATTGCGAGGAGGGCGCAAGCCCGACGCGGCAATCCCATGAATTCATTGAAATTGCTTCGCTTCGCTCGCAATGACCCTCCAGCGCTGTTCATTAGGAGGAACGCAGTGACGAAGCAATCTCATGATTTCGATATGCTTTGAACTGCGAGATTGCTTCGCTTCGCTCGCAATAACACTTTTTCTGCCTATTTACGAGGTCATGAAACATTGCAGTGCATTTCAAGATGAACGATCACTCTAAAACAAACTCTCAACCATACGTCTATTTGCTTTTCTTTGCGCCTCTTTTGGCTACGGCATTTCTCTATCGTGAAACGTTGGTCAGATTGGGAAAAAGTTTGATTACCTATGAAAATTCGCATGGTCTTGTCATTATGGCAATCAGCCTTTACCTGGCGTGGGGGAAGAGATATGAACTTGCAACGCAGCCCGTCAAACCGAATCTGGTCGGCGGGTCAATCATTACGGGATTGGGATGTGCCCTTTTCGTTGTAAGACAGCACGGTATTACTTCGGTGCTATTGATGGACTTTTCCCTGATCGTCACCCTGCTCGGGATGGCCTGGCTTCTGCTGGGTACAAGCCATTTGAAAATTCTCATGCTGCCGATAGGGTATCTGATATTTGCATACCCTCTGTTTGACTACATGCCGCCCAATGTGGTCGTATATCTCCAGAATGTTACTGCATGGCTTGCTGCTAAGATACTGATAATACTTGGTATTACAGTATACCACAATTCCACGTATCTGGTATTGCCCCAGATCACGCTGGAGGTTGTACAGGCATGCGCGGGGCTGAACCATATCGTAGCATTGCTGGCGGTATCTGTTCTGCTTGCTCATTATACTCTGGACGGATTGTTGAAGAAAATCGTACTTGTCACATCCGCTCTGTTTGTCGGTCTCGCCGCCAACGGTCTCCGGGTTGCTGTTATAGGAGTCATTAGCACGTTCAGTCAACCCGGACCGCTGCACGGCCCTTCTGATATATTATACGTGTCCATTGTTTTCATCATCGGGCTGGCCGTAGTGATTTTGCTGAATTATTTGCTGGGAGGAAAAAGTGTTTCGCCTCACACGAAAAAAAAGACGGAAAACGTTGGTGGGGAGCCATTCCATGCCACTAGTGAGCCATACCCATCCGGAACAACGGTCCGCAATCGAGGCCCCTTATTTATCGTGCCGCTTTTGATTGCGACACTCATCCCCGTCTCTGCTTCTGCATACAGTGATATCTTTAGTCCACGTCCTGTACCGCTTGCGATTTCCCTGTCGAATATTCCCTTGCAGATCGGGGAATGGGAGGCAACGTGCAGTGAGAAAAACGACTTTATACCAGAAGACGTGCACCCTGATGAAAAATTAGTGAGGTGTTATCAAAATAAAATCGGCGACGAGTTTCACCTCTACGTTGCTTACTATACACATCAACGAAAAAATCACAAAGTAACGGATTTTTTATTGAATGCGTATAATGAAGGCGAGGAATTTCCTATTCTTAGCGTAGGAGACAAGATAACACTGAGAAAAGCTATTCCCAATAAGGCTGGTTCCGGCAATAATGTCTATTTCTGGTACAGCATTGATGGGAAAGCGATCCCGAGCCGTCTCGAAGTAAAATTAGCCCTTCTAGCAAATGGCATATTCAAAAGCAGAACAAATGGAAGCCTTGTTGTTATCGAAATAGAAAAAAGACAGGATGCAAAGAATAAGGTTCGTGATGACGGGGAGATCATTCAAACAATCTACCCCGTTATTCAGGGTTACACTGGCTCATGACATATCGGACGCGTATGGCATTTACTGAAAATACAGTCACTCCTGCCAGTCAAGAGCATTGAAGAAACCCCTATTCTATTCTCTTCCTCCGGCCGGGCAAAAGATAGCGTTCAAGGCGCTGATCGGGTGTCTGGTGAAAAACCGTCCTGACACTGCCGAGCTGGCTATTGAAGCCATAAAAGAATATTTGGGGAACAAGCATGTTCTCTACCTGTCATCAGGCAGGGCTGCGTTATGGCTTTACTTGAAAACCGTATCCGTCTTGAAGCCGGAAAGAAAAGAAGTGATTGTTCCTGCCTACACCTGCCCGTCAGTCGTGTCGGCCGTGCTGAAAGCGGGCCTTACGCCTGTTCTGTGCGATAACAACGTGGATGACTTCGGGTTTCAGTACGAAGAGGTTGAAAAAAAGATCGGCAAAAATACGCTTGCCGCGATCGTGGTGCACCTCTATGGGGTGCCGGTAAAAATAGATAAAATACAAACGCTATGCAGAAATAACGACACTTATCTCGTGGAGGATGCCGCACAGGCCTTCGGGAATACCTTTCAGGATGAACAGGATGTGAAACTCGGGCTCAAGGGGGACGCAGGGTTTTACAGTTTCGGGCGCGGAAAACCGATCAGCATCATGCACGGGGGGCTCCTGGTAGCGGCCTCCCGGGAAGTATTCAACGAGGCCAACAAGATATTGCGCAACCTGAAAGATTGCCCCCAAAGAATGAGCTATTGCTTATCCGTGGGCCTCTGCTCTCTTTTTTCCAATCCGCATCTCTACTGGATCCCCCAGATGATTCCCTTTCTTAATCTTGGGGGTACGGTATTCGAGCCGGAATTCGAAACGTCAAGAGGACTCGATGCGGCAGCCGCGCTCGCGAACGTGATGCTTTCGGGGATCGAAGAGGAAAAAGAGGTGAGGAAAAACAATACAAAATGGTATTCGGACAACTTACCGCAAGGATTTATCAATCAGGGCGGTAGGCGAGGAGAGTATCCCTATTTGAGATATCCCGTGATGATCGAGGACGAGGATTTGAGAACCAGAATCCTCGAAAGACTGATCGCGGAAGGCACCGGCGCAACCGGCTCATACCCGACCCCGTTGAACGAATTGCCGAAATTACGGGAAGTATTGGCGGACGGTACGAAATACAGCGCCGCGAAAAAAATATCGGAATCCATTGTTACACTGCCCGTTCATTCGGGGGTATCTGCGGCGGACAGGGAAAACATAAAGAGGATAATCGAGGCGGCAAGACATGCAAATTAGATTGAGCGACGTTGGGGAGGAGAAATATTGGGATGAATATGTCTATCGGCATCCCAAAGCGACACTTTGCCATCTATACCGATGGGGGAAGGTGATACGGGATACGTACGGCCACCCGACCTATTACCTCGTTGCGGAGAATAATGAAGAGGGTAAAGACAGAAGTATAGCGGGGGTCCTTCCGCTTATCCATATCAAGAGCCTTTTATTCGGCAATGCATTGGTATCCATGCCGTTTCTCAATTATGGCGGTCTCCTGGCGGACGATGAGAACACTGAAAAAATGCTCTTCGAAGAGGCAAGAAGGCTGGGACGGGAACTCCGGGTCAAAAGCATAGAGCTCAGGCAGATACACCCGATTTCCTGGACAAATGGACAAGAGGCAAAAGTGGCCCAAGGTGCGGAAATACCTGAACCCATGACCCATAAAGTGAGAATGGTTCTGGAGTTGCCAGAGACGTCCGCGAAGCTGTTCGAGTCCTTCAAGTCCAAACTTCGCAGCCAGATTCGCAAACCGCAGAAAGATGGGTTGGTATCGTTCATCGGCGGCGCAGAATTGCTGGATGACTATTATCACGTATTTTCGATAAACATGCGAGATCTGGGCAGCCCGGTGCACTCGAAAAAGTTATTCGAAAGCACACTAGAAGAATTCGGCGATCATGTTCGATTGGGGGTTGTCAAATATAATGAAGCTGCGGCGGCGGCGGGCCTGATCTTTTGCTTTCGAGATCTTGTCGAGATCATCTGGGCATCATCCCTGAAGTCGTTTAATCAATACAGCCCCAACATGCTCCTTTACTGGTCGGTTCTCGAGTATGTGACGGATGCCGGATACAGGCAGTTTGACTTTGGGCGGTCGACACCGGATGAGGGGACCTATAAATTCAAGGAGCAATGGGGGGCAAAGCCGGCGACTTTGTTCTGGTATGAAGATAGACTGAATGACAAGGCGGGGCGCACTGTCGGCAAAACAGCCTACCGTTTCAGGCAGAAGGGAGAAGAAGTGTGGCAGTCGATGCCGCTCTTCCTGGCAAACGCGGTGGGCCCGATAATCCGAAAAAATATACCTCTATAAAAAATCAATTTTTATATCGCTTCCGATCATATTAGAGCGATAAAGGCAAGATATGAATAATACATCTGTCAGCGTCATTGTACCGACATACAACAGGGCTTACTTATTGGGCGAAGCAATCGAAAGCATCTTGGCGCAGGATATTACCGATTGCGATCTGGAGATCATCGTCGTCGATGATGGGTCAAAGGACAACACTCAGGAAGTTGTCCGTAGATATGGAGATCGGGTACGGTATATCAGGCAAGAAAATCAAGGGGCCGGCGTAGCGAGAAACCGTGGCGTCGACGAAGCGCGTGGTGATTGGATCTCCTTCCTGGATTCCGATGATCGATGGCTGCCCTACAAGCTTTCTCTTCAGTTCAAGGTGCTTGAGCACTTCCCGGGAAGCAAGATTATCCATTCAAATTTTCATACATTCGACGGGGATAAAATTATTATACCCCGCGGACTTGACTTCTGGGTCAATTGGAGCAGAGGGGGAGATGCGATTAACTGGCTCGAGGCGTACTCAAGTAAGCATCGTTCGTCCGAAATCAATATACAGGTCGATGGAAAGGAGTTCGATATATACTTCGGAAACATATTTGCAGCTCTCCTGCATGCAATCTATGGCGCATGCTGGACAATGCTTATTCACAAAAGCTGCCTTAATGCACATGTCCGCTTTGCTGATTCTTTCCCGACCTGGGAAGATTATTGGTTCCTGTGCTGTTTGGCGGAATACAACAATATTGTGTTCATGGACATTCCGACAGCAGAGAATAGAGGCCACAGCGGTGAAAGACTCACAACGAGACCGGATTTCATCGATCCGTTAAAATGTTACCTTGAGATCATTGAACATATTTTCATGAAGTCGAAAAGCCCGTTTAAGCCCGATTACAACGCAATAATCACAAAATACAAAGAAGTTCAGTTATGGCTATTGATAGAGTATGAGAAGAAAGGCGATTTGGCAGGAGCAAAGGCTGCGAGGAAAGTAATCAACAAGATGGGCGGCATTCATTGTGGTATGAAGGCGTCACTATACCAGCTGTTGACATACCTGCCTTTTAATGTCTTCAGTCATCTGGTGAAATTACAGAAAAAGATTGAGAGTCGCTGAAATCTTCCGAGCAGGAAAATTCTTTTTTTGAGTTAGGCGGAATGTTCGCTAAGCCAGTTCAATGTAAACATATGCATTAACACCCTGACGGGGCAAGTAATCAGGAAAGAAGTCAAAGTACAGGCGCTGACAAAAATTGGGTCAAAGGCAAAGATGATGCGTAGAAAACAAATACGGGCTGGTTACAGACTAATAGAAGGGTGAAGCAAGTGATGCAGGGCGGGACTATGCGCAGCATGAACGACTTGAGTGAGGCCGCGGAGCAATGGAGCGAAGTATACGCAAACAGCGGTATAAAGTTGCCCATTATGACCTATGATCATGTCAAACTATGGTATGAGTGCTTTGCGGAATCCGATCATATTAGGGTATTCAAGGCCATGGAGGGCAAACAGATCATCGGTTATCTCCCGATGATCATCAAAGTCAGAAAAGGTGTTCGTGTATTGACTAATCAGGCAAATTATCACTGCCAATATGGGGAAGCACTGGTACGAAGCGGGCACGAGGAAATATTCAAGAGAAAGATACTGGAGGAAATTCTGAAAGAAAAGGGATGGGACGTATTGCATAACGTATTCGACTACTCTTTTTCGGGGATCTACCCTTTGTTCCCGGAGTCGTTGCTTGCAAATGTCAAACGTCGCTGGAAAATGAATATTCAACCGACCTACACCGTTGTGCTGGATAAGTCCTGTGACGAGTATTTTCAAAAGAACCTATCAGCAAATATGAGAAAGAGTCTCAAGCTGAAGAAGAACAGGCTCAAGAAGGCCGGGCCGCACAGCTACCTGCACTTCGAAGGGGATGCGGCGGTCGGAAAGTGGCAGGAATTTCTTAGAATCGAAGACAGCGGGTGGAAGGGAAGAGATGGAACCTCAATCCTGAAGACTGAACCGGAATATCGAAAATATTACGAAGAATTGATCCGCAACCTCTCCTCAACAAAGGATCTGCACCTCTATTTTCTGGAGCTCAATCAGAAATACATCGCCGCTGTATTTGGCTATACAGCGGGAGACGTGTTTCAGTATCTGAAAATCGGCTACGACGAGGAATATCAGGCACTTTCGCCCTCGCACCTGCTCTTTATGTTCCTCATGGAAGACATTCAGCAGCATCACAAGGAAATAAAACGGATACATCTCTTCCCTTACGACGATGCGGGATACAAGATACGATTTGCAAACGAAGAGCAGCATTACGCAGAGATCATCTTATACAACAATACGATAAGGGGGAGAATGTTGTACGCGCTGCAAAGGATGAAAAGACAAATTGCAAAGCACCCCAAGCTTGCAAGGCACATCAAAAGGATATTTAGTGCCGGGAAATCGTGATCGCTTCTAGTGAATCGTATCGAACAGCTCATTATTATTGCAGGGAACCGTAAGCAGGAACATGCTGCTGGGAATCCTCGCAAGAGAGGTGCACTGATGAAATCGATGAATAAGTACAGCTGTTAGCATCGACTACGCCCTCCCCCGCCATGCGCGATATGAGTTGTAAAATTACTTAATAAAAGTGAGATGAGTAGGCTAGCGCGCAAATTGAAGGCAGAGTAGACTCTGTAGAATTATAATAATGCGGCAATTTGTTGTATGATACAGCAATTCAAAGAGAATCAGATTGTGCGCGCCAGATTACAGGGGTGAGTCATCGTGAGAGCGGATATAATCAAAACAGTCCAGGGACTGCTGAATGCGAAGGATGAATGGAATAACCTCCTTGAACGGTCCATATCAAATACGATCTTTTTGACGTGGGAGTGGCTGTATTCATGGGCTGAGTGCTTTGTCAGTGGAAGACGTGAGCTTTTTATCATCAATGTATACGATGACGCTAATCGGCTGATCGGGATCGCACCCTGGTACACTGACAGGATCAATGTTGGACCTGCAACAATAAGGCAGTTAGGTATTCTGGGCAGCCCAGAGACTGCATCCGATTATCTAGATGTATTTACATCCAGAGGAAGAGAAAAGGAAGTCAGTAATTATTTATATGATCTTCTTTTCGGAGAGTTGTCAACAAGTTGGGATGCTCTTAACTTTCAAGATGTTAGGGCTGAGTCATTATTTCTTTTGAACTTTATACAAAAGCATAGAAACAATGGGAGGCATTTTGAGATTAGCCAGGGTTCATTCTGTCCGATCATTGTATTGCCAAAAACTGAGGAAGAATATTTATCTCAGATATCATCCAACAGAAGCAAGAGATTCAGGCAGGATTTGAGAACCCTGAAGAAGACGGACACTGTCGATATAAAAACACATGTGGCTGATAATGTCGAAAGTGCGGTGGACATATTTTTTAAATTGTACGAGGAAAAAACGGAATGGGACGGAAAGGATCTTCACAAGTTCACAAAGAGACTCCTGGCAAATTCAGGATCTGAGAACTGTTTGCAGGTAGATTTTTTGATGGCAAATGAGAATCTGATTGGCGGTCTTTTGCATATTAGACATAACAAAACGTTATCGCTGTATCTAATGGCGGTTGATAAGGCGTATAATCCAAGAATAAGCGCGGGCAATCTTCTTGTGGGGCTATGCATTCGGAGGGCGATTGAAAATCAGGTACAAATATATGATTTTCTCAAGGGCTACGAAGAATATAAATTCTATTGGACAAGCGAAGGGCGTGTTACGCAGACTATTTTCATTGCACAAAGAAGACTATGGCCTGTCATTCACAGCCTGAGAAGAATGGCTAAAAACGCCATGAAGACAATATTGCGGTAAGTGCTGCTTAACAAAATAGATCCCTATGCATTTAGCAGTAACAATAGATACTGAAGAGGACAATTGGGGCGACTATTCGAGCGCTTCATTCGGCGTAGAGAATATAAAAAAGATACCTTCGCTTCAAAATATATTCGACAAATATAATGTCGTTCCAACTTATCTTGTAACCTATCCTGTTGCCACAAACACGGGATCTGTCAACATCTTGAAGGAAATCCTTCAGCGAGGGAAGTGCGAGATAGGCATGCACTGCCACCCCTGGAGCACGCCACCCTTTGAAGAAGAGCGAAACCCATATAACAGCATGCTGTGTAATCTACCTTATGATCTTCAACGGAAAAAAATGAGTGTTCTCCATGAAGCTATCACGCAGCATTTTGGTACCGAACCCACATCATTCAGGGCAGGAAGATGGGGATTTGGGCTGAGCATAGCACAAATACTGAATCAGATGGGCTATAAAGTCGATTCATCCTTACTGGCCTTTGAGAACTGGACGGATTATGGCGGTCCTAATTGCTCTGATGTTTCTCCCAGGGCATTCATCTATGGCAATCAAGAAGGATTGCAGACAAACCCACAGGATCAATTATTGGAAATACCGGCTACTGCCGGTTTCGCGCAACAGAATTTCGAATTATGCAACAGGGCGTGGTATCTGCTAGGTGGGAAACTCATGCAGAAACTGCATGTACGGGGTATTCTTGCTAGGCTGAGAGTGTTAAACAAAGTCTGGCTCTCGCCGGAGACTTCAAATAGCTCAGACTTGATGAGATTGACGAACGCCATGATGCGCCAGGATTGCCAGATTATCAACATGTTTTTTCACTCCACTGCATTGAAGGCGGGCTTAAGTCCCTTTGTGAAAACGAAAGATGATGAGGTCCAGTTTCTTCATCGGATCGAGAATTTCCTTGCCTTCATACAGCGTGCTGGTATCGAGTCCATCAAACTATCCGATTCCCCAGCTTATGTCCGGGTAGAGAGGACAGCTCACAGCAGATAGCTGATAGCAGAACCTTTGCTCTACGGCTCAATGTACCCGAGCAACCCAATTCACCCAAATAACTCAAAACCTGTGAATATCGAGAATTTCTTTCACGATACCGGAAATGGTCGTATATTCTGCACACTGATTAGTCCGCAGAACCCTACAGAAGAGTGCGTAATCTATTTCGCTCCCCTCTTCGAAGAGAGGATGTGGGCACAGCGGATTGCTTTCAACTTTGCGCGGGATATGGCAGCAAAGGGTAGCCATGCTACCCTTGTTTTCGATTACCATGGCTATGGCGAAAGCGACGGCAATGCCGAGGACTTTACACTGGCACGATGCCGCGATGATGTCATCTCTCTCCATGTCCTCATGCAGACTCGAGGGTATTCGCGGTTTGTATGGTGGGGCATAAGGACGGGCTGCGCCATAGCCCTTGGCACAATTCCAGCCCATGCTCCCATCAATTCATTTATTCTTTGGGCCCCTGTCCTTGGACTGAAGGACTATATATATGAGAGTCTGCGAGCTAACATAGCGGCCCAGATGATGCTGTTCAAAAAGGTTATGGCTAAAAGAGATATAATCCTGGCAGAACTGGTTCAATATGGCCAGTGCTTCCGTGATGGCTATGTGTTGAATCATGTGGACGGCTATAGATTTGGAGGAATCTTTTATCAGGAGATTCTCAATATGAACCATAGTAAAGACCTCAGTTACCTGGCCTTCCCGTCCCTTGTAGTAGAAGTAATCCCTCCGAGAGCTGAGAAGGGAAAACTCATGGCGAGAACGGAAAGCACCGCCGAGACGGCCCCCGCCCAGCAGAACATACAGTACCGGAAAGTCTCCGAGAGGGAATTCTGGCTGATAGGCAGAGATTATTCCCAGAGAGCAGAGTCGGTCTATCGAGCTACTCTCGAATGGCTTGACGCGCAAGCGAGCGGCAGCAAGACTGGAGAGGCATCCCTATGGAACCGCAGCGAAAGATAGAGTCAGTTGTTCAATTTCCTAACGAGCGCGGTGAGGTTCTCCGAGGTGTCCTTCATTTTCCCGAGCATGGCGATGAGACAAGAAAAAAGACCATTGTGATTTTCCCCAATGGGGGCGTTATGGGGTGCGAGGGCGATTACAGGGCCCACGTAGCCATGGCACGACACCTTGCCCGGGGCGGCTATTATGTTTTACGATTTAGCCCATCCGGTTTGGGGTATAGTGATGGTGATATTCCTAACTGTCGTCAGAAGAACCTTTATGTGCAGGTTGAATATGGTCTTTTTGTCGCAGACATCCGGGCCGCCGTGCAATTTGTCCAAAATATAGGGAGTTTTTCGTCAATCACGCTGTCAGGGATTTGTGGAGGCGCCATGTCGGCATTTCTCGCCGCAGCGGAATTGAAGGAAGTCCAATATGTGATTCCCATTGGAATACCGGTCCTCCTTGACAATGACGATTTAGATTATGATACCAGATTGCCGGCGGACGTGGCAAAGCAGATGGTGAAGATTTACCATGAGAAATTGTTCTCTCCGAAGTCTTGGGTGCGCTTGTTGACCAAAAAAAGTGATATCTCAAGAATAAAAGGCCCCATTCTTGCCTTATTTCGGCAAGAGGGAGCATACATCTCAAAAGGAAATGAAAAAGGCAAGTTCGCAGAGAACCCCAATTTCTTTAAAGCTGCCAGGCGGATATTTAAGACGCGAAAAAAAGTATTATTTGTCTTTGGCGATACGGATGGCTTCTGGTGGGAATTCCAGAGGATATTTTTGAAAAGATATTACGCTGAAGTCAAGGACGCACCATTTGACCTCTATCTCTCTCCGGGGGCGAACCATATGTTGAGCCTGCCCGAGATGCAGGTAGACGTTGTGCAGGCAATGCTGGCCTGGATGAATAAGCATAACGTGTCCTGAATGATAGTTGACTTTACACCGTGGCAGAGTCCCCCGGATCACCGGTAGGTTTTTGGCCGCTAGTTTCTCAGCCAGGTATTTCTCCTTATACAGCTCCAGCCCGTCGAGGAACGTCGCCATCGGGGTTCTTCCCTTGCAGCGCTTGCCCTGATGTGTTTTTTCGGTGTTAAAGCGATTCATATATTCATCAAAATCCGTTTGCAAGGTCTCAAGGTCGCTGTAGACCTTCTTCCGGAAAGTCACCCGATAGAACTCATTGAGGATCGTCTGGTGCGCCCTCTCGCAGATCCCATTGGTCTGCGGGCTCTTCACCTTGGTCTTCGTGTGATCGATCTCGTTGAGCTGCAGGAACAGCTGATAGAGGTGTTTATCCGGCAACCCGCAGTACTCGGTGCCCCGGTCTGTCAGCACCCGCAGAACCGGCACGTCGTAGTGCTCGAAGAAGGGCTGCACTCGATTGTCAACCGACATCTAATTTTGCCCCCTTTTGGTCATCGAAAAATGACCCCCACCTGTTCATGACGGTTCGATTTCCGGCTCCCGGATCAGCCCGGCCTTGACCTTCTCCTTGAGCCGGTAGGAGTTGCCCTTGATGTTGATCGTCGTCGAGTGGTGAAGGATCCGATCCAGGATGGCCGTGGCGATCACCGGGTCGCCGAAGATCTCGTTCCACTGGCTGAAGCTGCGGTTCGAGGTCAGGATCAGGGCCCCCTTCTCGTAGCGCCGCGAGATGAGCTGGAAGAACAGATGAGCCCCGTGACGGTCAATGGGGATGTAGCCGATCTCGTCGATGATCAAGAGCTTGGCCTGGCAGAAGAACTTGAGCCGCTCCTCGATGCGGTTCTCGGCATAGGCCCGGGTCAGCGAGGCAATGAGCGGCATGGCCTGGGTGAAGCAGGTCCGGTAGCCCTCGGTGACGGCCTTGACGCCCAGGGCCACGGCCAGATGGGTTTTGCCCACCCCGGGAGGCCCCAACAGGATGACGTTCTCCCCGTTGGCGATGTAGCGGCAGCCTGCCAGCTCTTTGATCTTCTTCTTGTCGATGGAGGGCTGGAAGCCGAAGTCGAAGCTCTCCAGGGTCTTGACGAAGGGGAAGCGGGCCATGGCGGTGCGCATGGCGACGTTCTTTTCGGTCTTGGAGGCCACCTCCTGGGTCAGCAGTTCATCGAGGAAGTCACTGTAGGAGAGGCTGTTTTTGGCGGCCTCCTCGAGGCTCGACTCCAGCAGGCTTCCGATCCGGTGCAGCCTCAGGTGCTTGAGGTGCTCCTGCATGCGTTCGATCTGGGCGCTGCTCATCGGGCACCTCCTTCCACCAGGCGCTCGTAGACGCCGAGGTCACGGACCTGGACCTCCCCGTCGAAGGAGGGATGGGGATACCGCCAGGCGGCGATCTCAGGGAGCTCGCGATGATAAATCCCCGCATAGTGGGCCCGGTCGGTCTGGCAGCGGTGACGACCCTCGCAGCGGGGATGGGTCACGATGAGCTCGCCGTCATGATAGATCAGCACGCGGTCGGCCTCACCCTGGACCTCGACAGGCTTGCCCACGAAGCGGAAGGGAACGGAGTAGCGGTTGGTCTCAAAGCTCACCAGGCAGTCCTTGGCCACGTGCCGCAGGGCGCGGTCCTGGATGGCGTAGGGCGGCCGCTGACGATGATCCAGCAACAGTTCCTTCTCCTCAAAGAACATCTCGGAAGGTTTCCGGTGGGTCGTTCCGTGGATCCGCTCATCGGCAACGATCATGATCCAGTTCATCAGGCACTCATTGAGATGGTCCAACGAGTCGAAGGCCTTGCCCCGCAGGAAGCGCTTGACGTACTTGACGCCCGATTCGACCTTGCCCTTGGTCTGGGCCCGGTAGGGCCGGCACAGCTTTGGCCGGAAGCCCCGGTAGGCGCTGAAGTCCCAGAAGACGGGATTCCACTCGATCCGGCTTCCCTCGAAGTTGCGGGATAGCACGACCGTCTTGGGGTTGTCGTACAGGAACTCATGAGCAATGCCCCCGAAGTGCTCGAAGGCCTCCTCATGGCACCGGATCAAGGTCGGCAGCTTCTCGTCCAGCGTGGCCCGGGCAAAGAGCCTGCGGCTATAGCCCAGGGTCATCACGAAGAGCCGGACGTGGACGCTGCGAGCGGCAATCGTCGTCCAGCACTGACCCCAGTCGACCTGGCCCTGCCGGCCGGGCTCCGTCTCGAATCGCACCGTGGCCTCCCGGGTCGCCTCTTCCCGCAGGGGACGAACGAAGCGCCGAACCGTGGCATAGCCGCCTGTATAGCCCATCGCCCGAAGCTCCTCGAAGACGGACTGGGCGCACCAGCCCACGGCGGGAAGCCGCTGACGGATGTGCTCCTCATACAGGCTCAGAAGCGTCTCCTCCGCCCTCGTTCGATGATACGGTGCAGGTTCACTCTGCTTCAAGACCTTTCGGACCGTGCGGACATCCAGGTCCAGCGAGCGGGCGATCGACTTCCTCGTCTCCTTGAGTTTGAACCGGCTGTGAATCTCATGCCACAGACTCCCGTTGACCATTTCCTCGCCTCCCGATGGGTTCATCGGGAGCAAGCATACCTCGTGTTGCATCGTAACGTACCCCCTTTCGGTGTTACAGGGGGGTCATTTTTCAATGTTCGCAAGGGGTCATTTTTGCATGTCTGTTGACACTCGATCATTGAGAAGGTCGGCCGCGGTGACAGGAACTTTGGCAGTGTAAACCTTGGCAAGGCTCAAGGAGGAGTAGGTGTCCACTGCGGTTTGCTGATAAATGCGGCCTACGCCCTTCAGGTAGCCCACATAGAACGTGTCTTGGCTTAGCAGATAGCCAGGGTGGGCGGTCTCGATCTCGTCAGGATTGGTCTGCCGTTCGCGTTTGACGGCCTCCAGGGCCACGAGTTGAGCTTCGGTGTAGACGATGCCCTCCTTAGCTGCTTTCTTTTCCAGTAAAGCCATGCGCTTTCTGAACCGCTCCAGCCCGTGCCGCAGCCAGATGCTCCGAACGCCACCCGAGGAGACAAGTATCCCCTGCTTGCGCAGTTCATTGGAAGCCCGGGCCTGTCCATAGGCCAGGTACTCGTAGGCCATCTGGATCACGGCAGCTTCGATCTCCGGGACAACCCGGTTCTTGAGACAGGGCTTCCGTCGGGTCTTCTCCCGGAGACCTTCGATGCCCTGCTCCTCATAGGCTTTCTTGATGTCGTAGAAGTGTTGGCGGGACACGCCGTTGTTTTGCAGGCCTGAGAGACGTTCTGAAGGTACGCAGCCAGCTCTAGCAAACTCTGCTTCCTTCTGATAAGCTTCTCTTGGGTGGTCATGATAACAATCCTCCTGATTTGATTGTTGCCAGCAATCCAGGAGGAATCTGACCACCTTTTCTACTGTACTGACAACTCAAGTCCGTCTTTGGACACATAACAAACACAAATCATGAGCCAGCTCAAAAAGATTCTCAGAAACGTCATATCGAACTGGGCCAACCTCATTGTCTCTCTAGTCATATCATTTTTTCTCGCCCCCTTTATACTGAATAAAATTGGCAATGTGTACTTCGGCGTGTGGGTGCTTGTTACCCAAATCACAGGGTATCTCTGGTTGCTGGACTTTGGCGTGAGGGAATCAGTAATCAAGTATGTGGCAGAATACAATGAGAAGAAAGACAATAAATTACTGGGCGATATTATAGAGTCAGCCCTGCGGATGTATGCACTTGTTTGCTTCATATGTATAGCCGTATCACTATGTTTGGCTCTGCTTCTTCCGGTCATCTTCAGCATATCGCATGACGTTATACCCACCGCTCGTCTTGTTGTAATCATTTCGGGAATAGATATTGCGCTTGCTTTTGTCTTCAATATATTTGTGGGAATACTTATGGGTATGCAGCGCTATGATTTATTCAGTACAGTTTCTATTGGGATTTCTATCATTCGGGCAATCCTGACCGTCGCGTTCCTCAGCCAGGGTTACGGCATAGTGGCACTGGCCCTCATTCAACTATTTTTAAATGTTTGCACAAACGTTATAATATATTTTGCTGCCAGGAGGTCACTCACTTTTAGGTTGAACGTGCGCCATGTTGAGAAACGCAGATGGATATACAAGATGCTTTTCAACTACGGCTTCTTTGTTCTTTTAAATAATGTCTGTTATATGGTTTGTCTACATGGCGCAACACTGATAATCGCGATCTTCCTTCCCGTATCCGCCGTTACGTTTTACGCTATAGCTGCAAACCTCATAGAATATATGAAAAAGATTATCTTTGCAGGCACCCAGGTATTTAATCCGCTGACTAGCCAACTTGACGCTAGGAATGAGACCGACAAGATCACTACCCTATTGATTCAGGGAACAAAATTCTCCTTGCTTCTTGGCCTGCCCGTGGCAACGGTATATTTTATAATGGGGCGTCAGTTTATCGGGCTTTGGATGGGTGCCGAGTACTCGGACATCGCAGGGCAAGTCCTCGCGGTGTTAACAGTCATGACTCTGTTTTCGCTTCCGCATTATACTGTCATCAGTATTTTGCTGGGCCTCAATAAACACAAAATAACTGCATATTGCCGTTTGATCGAGGCAGTGGCGAACATAGGCTTGAGCGTTCTGTTGATCAAACAATTTGGCATTATTGGTGTTGCTTATGGCGCTGCAGTTCCGCATGTGATTATGGTGATCTTTGTCTTTCCGGTTATTATATCACGAATAGTAGGTATAACACTTTCAGAATACGTGAGAAACGCGTACTTCGGCCCCCTGTTCGCGGGAGTGCCATTTGCTGTTGCGTGTTATTTTGCATCGTTCAATTATACATCACACTCTTTGTTGGCATTTTTTAGTGAAGTCATCGTTCTACTCCCTATTTATATGATAGGGGTCTGGTTTGTGGCCTTCACAAGAAAGGAACGGAACTTTTGCAAAGAAAGACTGTTTGCGATGGTTCCTGTCACCTTGGGGCGGTAACCCCAGGAAGAGATATCGGGCAATGTTCCGCAAGTGGTCTTTCCTGCAATCTCTAAAGTGCAGTACGAATAGAAAATAAAAACGGCGCGACAACATTGGTAATCGACAGAAAAAGAGCAGTTGTACAATTCGATATTCGGTTATTTCAGACGAACAAGTAGATAATCAATTAATGATGGTAAAGACCCAGACCTTAACTAAGAATATCAAGAAAGATTCAAATCTTCTTATCTATCTATTTTATTTATGGATATTTATTTTAATGCTAAGGCCTCAGGATTTCATAGACGTGCTAATGACTATACGGCCTGTGCTATCTGTTGGAATTGTAGTTGTTATTGTCTATGTATTTTATCATGCCCTTTATCGGAATAGATTGCTGGATAATCAGCAATGCCGATTATACATCTACTTCTTAGCGACTATCATAATCAGCATCCCATTTGCGTATTATCGAAGAGGCGCATTTGAATTTGTATTTACAAAATACATAAGCATAGTACTCTTTTTCTTTCTGTTTTATAAATTAGTTGATGACTCAAAAAAACTATCAATTGTTTTATGGACGTCATGCTTCGGGATCGGCCTGTATTTATTGTTCGCACTATATCAAGGGGAAATGATATCTGGCAGATTAAATATTGGCCGGATGTATGACCCTAATGATCTAGCATATATTGCCGTATCATTTCTGCCATTTAACTTTCTTTTTATTTCGAATAAAGACCCAATGTGGAAAAGGATGACGTGCCTGGTCAATGTTGTGGTGGGCATCGTGGTCATCCTGATGACAGGGTCAAGAGGTGGATTCATCGCTCTCGGCATTGTCGTTCTTATGTTGTTATTTATGCCGTCAAAAATCATAAAAATGTCATATAAGATTACTGCTGCAGCGCTGACGCTCGTGGTAGTTATTTACGCTGGATCGGTAATCGACATTACCCGCCTAGAAACGATTAAACAAATTGGGGAAGATTATAACGTCATTGATGAAACTGGGAGGATGGAGATCTGGAAGAAAGGCGTGCGCTTAATGCTAAGTAACCCTCTGACAGGGGTCGGCGTTTCATGCTTCGGTAAGGCGATAGGCGAGGAACGACGTACACGGGGATTGCAGGAAATATGGCAATCGCCGCACAACTCTCTCGTTCAAATAGGAGTTGAGACAGGAATTGTGGGTCTTATTCTGTTTGTGCTGATCAGCATCAATGCCTTCAGGATATTTCGAAACACGAAAAGAATGGGCAGCGCCGAGCAGATGATGAGAATTGGCGAGATGGCAAAAATTGGATTCACGGGCCACATTGCTGCTTCGATGTTTCTGAGCCAGGCCTATTCAATCTACTGGGTGTTTTATATAGTCTTGTCAGCATCACTGTGGAATTTACATATAAGCGATAAAAAAGCAGATGTAAAAGACTGAGCATGACACCATGGGAATAAGAGGCAAGATATATTTAACACTGAAAGAATTTAAAAAAACCGCATATCATCATTATGGCAAAGCGCCCCTGAGTCTTTTGAAATTTATATACTACAGTGGCTTGAGTATTAATACATTCATCGTTTATGAAAATGATCTTACAAAAGAATTGCGCGCCCACAATCTCGATACAGATTTCATGGTTGTAAAGCCGTCAATCGAAGAATTGGATAAAATAAGAGCGGGAAAAGACCTTCCTCGAGAATTTTACTACGATAGTATTTATGAAGCTAAAACATGCTATTTGGTTTTTAAGCGTGATGATATTGCATATATCCACTGGGTATTCTGTGGGAGTGATTACAGCAGGTTTTTAGTATTGAGAGATGGGGTCGCAGAATTAAATTACAATACTACACTTCCTGAATTCAGAGGGCATTCACTCGCAGCCAAAGTGATGGCCTACATATCAAAGGACCTGCAAAATATGGGATACAGGAAGCTAATGGGTGTGGTTCATGAATATAATTACCCACAAAATAAATGCATGATAAAGGCAGGATTTCAAGAAATTGCAAGAATCAGATCTTTGGGACCGTTTAACAAGAAATTGATAGTATGAGACGATAAACGTAATAACTAAAATATTTCACTTCAATAAGTTCAAGAAAAGGGAATTCCCAAACAGGAAGAAATGCGCAACTAACAAATTGCTGTAATATGGGGGCAAGGTCAAGGACGTTAAGAAGGGATTATATTTACGCAGGTCCCATCCATAATGTCCGGCTAATCCTGAAGCAACTGCCAAAATTATATGAGGATCATCATCTGCGTAGCCATATCACGATGAATAAGATGAAGTCAATTTTTCGCCTTAAGAGGCGTAGAAATAGTTTGTCTGAGAGAATATGCGAGTATCAATAAATTGGGCACACACAATGAAGTCCCAGGCGTAGTCGTGAAAAAAGTCGGTCTCGTCATAACTCCTGTTGAATTCGGTGGGGCGGAAAAAGTGAGCCTCACACTACTCAAGAATATAAATAGAAGCGATTACAATATCCTACCGATAGCACTAATTCGTCCCTGGGAAAAAGAAAATTATTTTCTAAGCAAAGTCGAGAATGAACGATATGAATACAAGAAAATACCCGTAGCACTGTATAAAAGAAGTGAGAAGAGGGAGTTATTAAGGGTCATAAGATGTGCGAGAGATCTGTGGCACATTGCAAAAGCCGAAAAATTCGATCTCTTTCATTTAAATGGATATTTTGCGGATATCATCGGAATACCTGTAGCGAGGATGTTGGGAATACCCATAATCTCTACTTGCCATGGTTTCATAACAAACAATGTGAAGTTGGGGATATATAACGCATTGGACCGCATGGCTTTGCGGTATGCGCATAAGATAATTGCCGTATCCGAGGAGATCAAAGCTGGCTTGGTGAAAGTCGGAATCAGGGAATCTATCATCAAAGTAATTCAGAACAGTGTAGAAACAAACAATGACACCATAATATCGAGAAGTAATAGAAATGAAATTCGGTCGATACTTAATTTACAAGACAACGAATTGGTAATAGGGTATGTCGGACGTCTGAGTGAAGAGAAAGGGCTCCGATATCTCATAGATGCGATATCGTTATTGAACGAAGCCCGTCTTACGGTCAGACTATTGCTGATTGGAGATGGACCCCAACGGCTGCATTTAGAAAATTATGCGGAAGAGATATCTCTAAAGAAACAGATAGAATTTACTGGCTTCCAAAGTCAAATAGACAAGTGGTTACCGGCGCTTGATATATTTGTTCTACCATCTCTGACTGAGGGGACCCCAATCGCCCTGCTTGAAGCTATGGCTAACGGCTTGCCTGCAGTTGCATCCAGTGTAGGGGGCATACCTTCTATCATCCGTTCAGGTCAGAACGGAATACTAACTCAGCCTGGGAATCCGAGCGAGATTGCAAAGGCTATTTGCGACCTCCACGGGAATGAGCATTTACGACTAAATCTGGGTAGCGAGGCGAAGGGAACCATACGAGAGAAATTCAATGTAACAGATTGGGCAAGAAAGATTGAAGAAGAGTATTTTGAACTACTGAATTGAGAAGTGATGTGATTTATCTATTTCATTACATATTGTATGGTCTTGGGGTATATCTGAGTATCTACGTAATATATACACTGGTTCTTATTCTAAGTAACTATTTCCTGCGAGAGAAAGACCATGTGAATCGTGAGCAAATAACGCATTTTGCAGTAATCATACCTGCGCATAACGAAGAGCTTCTCTTAGATAGGCTTTTAAGTAGTATATCTCAACTGACTTATCCTCGCGACTTGGTCAAACTGTTTGTTGTGGCAGACAATTGCAGTGATGCGACGGCGGCTATTGGTCGCAATAACGGTGCAGTTGTGCTCGAACGTTACGATACTAATCTCCGCGGAAAGGGGTATGCTATAAAGTATGCACTAGCAAACATTAACCTTAATGACTGTGATGCCATTTTCGTCGTGGACGCAGACAGCATAGTTGAAGCAAGCTCAATGAACGAACTGGATCGAGCCATTCAGAATGGCGCGAGAATAATGCAGTGCTATAACGGCCTGGCTAATCCGGATGAAAGCTGGTTCACGCGAATTATGGATGTGTCAAGAACTTTAGGCAACGAAGTTCTTGAGCCTGCCAAAGAGAAAATTGGCCTCGCATCGCATTTGATGGGTAACGGTATGTGTTTTGTGCGGGACGTTATTGCAATGTATGGATGGGATGCTTTCACAGTGGGTGAGGACTGGGAGTATTACGCAAAGTTAGTCATGAGAGGTGAACGAATTGCCTTTGTAAATAAAGCCCGCGTCTACCACAGTGAATCCGTCAATCTGAAGCAGGCAACCTCCCAAAGGCTCAGATGGTCCAGCGGACGCTTCGCCATAGCCGCGAAGTATGGCTTCAGATTGCTCTACAATGGTGTAAAAAGCCGCAGTATAAAGACAATTGATGCTGCCATGCCATTGCTATTGCCAAACCCTTCTCTTGGTATCAGCCTGACGATTATGATGCTTATAGCATGTCTAGTTGTACCCCCTCCGGCCTACAGAAATATTTTGATAGGTTGGTCTAGCCTGCTGATTCTTTTACAACTTGCATTCTTTCTCGTTGGTATTTTGTACGTGAAAGATAAGAAAATGAAGCTTCTGGCAATATTATTTGCACCAATATTTTTGATTTGGAAATCAGGGCTCGATTTGCTGTCTGCCGCAGGTATTGGCAGAAAATCCTGGGTAAGGACTGACCGCAAGCTTTAAACATCTTTATACGCTACGACATAATTAATTGCGCATTATGTTGTTTTGTGCTATGCTGCGCTCCATGAAACGACTCACGATATCCGATCCGCAGAGTGCCATCTTGTCCCTGCAGGATGAGATCCGGCGAACCGAGGAGTCACGCTACGATCATCGGCTCCATGCGGTGCTGCTGATCGCTCAGGGAATGAGCGGGCACCAAGTGGCCCAGCTGCTCGGCGATGCTCCCCGAACTATCGCGTACTGGGTGACGCGATTTGAGAAGCGGGGGTTTTCGGGCCTGATGGACGAGGCCCGTCCGGGCCGAACCCCGAGCCTCAGCCCCTCGCAGCTGCAGGCCCTCGAAGGCGTCTTGCGGAAGCCTCCCGGGGCCGTAGGCCTGGCGGGGCAGTGGGACGGCAAGACCCTGTCGCAGTACCTGCAGAGGCAATGGGACATCTACCTGGGGGGCCGGCAGTGTCAGCGGCTGTTACGCCAGTTGGGGTTCCGACTGCGGAAGCCCCGGCCGAAGATGGCCCATGCCGATCCCGCCCTGCAGGCGGCATATAAAAAAACTGCGCGCCCTGGCCCGGGACGACACGGTGGATCTCTAAGCTTTCGATGAGGTCCGGTTCGAGCAACACGGCTCGGCCTGTCGGATGTGGGTGCCGCCGGAGATCCAGGATCCCGTCCTGCTGCACCATCCGATCCGGAAGGGCATCGGCCATTTTGGCGCCGTCCGCATCCGGGATGGGAAGTTCGTGTACAGCTCTGAAGTTCACCGGTTCAACGCTCACATGCTTTTCGCGTTTCTGAAAAAGCTCCGGCGGCTTTCCAGCCGTGCCGGGCGCAAGGTGGTTCTGATTTTGGACAATGTCCGTTACCATCATGCCCGCCTGCACCGGACATGGCGTGACACATGTCAAAAGAGCTTTGCGTTGTTGTTCATTCCGCCCTACAGCCCGGAGCTCAACCCCATTGAGCGGGTCTGGAAACTGACACGGAGGATGGCAACTCATAATCGGTACTTTCCGACGCTCGACTCCGTCCCTGTCGCCGTTGAGAGAGTGTTCGGCCAATGGCGAACCGGCAATCCGACCTTGAAGCGACTATGCGCACTTTAATGTGTCGCTGTGTTTAGAATTGTTTTCCTGGTCAGTTCATCTCCGAATCCGAATGCAATGCAACGAATTAGTGGTCGCTCATTTATCCTCTTTAGTCAGCGGCCATAGTGAATGAATCCGAAATGACAATAAAATATGAAATATTATTGAATATGATCAACACAATTCGTAATAGAACAATAAGCAAGGCTCCAAATTGGGCAAACTAAACATACTCTTTGTTATTCCTCAGCTTGAAAAGGGTGGTAGTGAAACCCTAGTTTATAATATAGCCTCATTATTGGACCGAAAGTTGTTCGACGTATCTTTGGCCTACTTTCATTATTCTGGAAATGAAGGGTTTCGTTCGGCTTTTCTGGAAAAGAGCATAAGACTTCACCATGTACCGAGAGATAGAAGTGCATATATTTCTACCATGCGGATTATGGCAAGGATAATCCGAGATAACAACATTCATATTGTAAATGCGCATCATTTTGTATCAATGGTCTATTCCTATTATGCCTGCAAGATCGCCCATCGTCGCGGGCTGGTTTATACGGAACATTCAAGTTGGGAAGTAGAAAAGGTTCCGCTGAAATGGCGGTTGATGGGAAGGCTGCTATTGAGGCATCTGGATTGCGTGATGGGAATCAGCGATGACGTCACGCAGACTCTCAAGTCCATATTTCATTTGCGGGATGAAAATACGCTTACCATCAGGAACGGCGTTGATCTCGATAGGAAAGCAGGACTGCGTGATGCAAGAGCGATAAGAAATGAATTTGGCCTGACTGATAACATGAAAGTTATCGCGATGGTGGCAAATATCAGAAAGGTCAAGAATCATGTAATGCTCTTGCAGGGGTTTCGGGAACTTCTTAGGGACTTTGACAACGTGAAGCTATTGCTGATAGGGCAGGGGACTGTCGATGATCTGGAAAACTCAGAGGATGACATCAGGAGATATCTGAAAGATTATGAATTGCAAGAGAAAGTCATTCTGACCGGCCATAGAAGCGACGTGAATGATATATTATCTATCTCGGATGTATTTTGTCTCACTTCATTTAACGAGGGGCTACCGATAAGCATGCTTGAGGCAATGAGTATGGGGTTGCCCGTTATCGGGACCAATGTGCCCGGCATCAGGGATGTTATTGTAAATGGGCAAAACGGATTCTTGGTTGAGCTGGGCGATCATGTGGCTTTGAAAGATTCATTACTCAAGATATTGACGAACGAGCAACTGAGCGAAAAGTATGGACAGGAGTCAAGGAAAATCGTGATAGAGTCATACTCTATGAATGATTGCGTGAAACGTTACCAAGATCTGTTTCTCCGATTGCTGCATAGATCATGGAAAGAAAATACACCGAATAAATGTTAGTTCCGATAAATTGATAGAATAATGGCAGCAGGATTCTTGAGGTTGCAATCAAAGAAGACCATCTTTCTTTCGCTATTGCTGATATATACACTTGCATGCGTATTACGTATTGCACCCATAGTCTATGAAGAGTGGAGGAGTCCAGGCTGGCATGCAGCGAATATAAATGAAATAGAATTCTATTATGATGACGTAGCAAGAAGCCTTCTAGTCGGTAAAGGGTTTGTGCACTCGGTTAACCCACGTTCACCCGATTACCAATATTCATTTGAGCCGGGAACACCTTTTCACTTTGTTCCGCCTTTGTATGCCTGGTGGCTGTATATAATCTACTTCATATTTGGTCCCAATGTATTTATTGCGAAGGTAATTCAGTGTTTTCTAGATGCGTCTGTATGCCTATTCATCTATCTTTTAGGAAAGAGGATATTCGCAGAAGATAAAAAGGCATTATTGAGCGCAGTATTATATGCGCTTTATCCGTTAGCGATAATCATGTGCTCAAAATTGTATTATCAGATTCCATTAAATGTTGCTCTATTCATTGTAATATTGGGCTATATGGCTCCGGCTAACTGGAAAAATGGCTTCTGGACAGGAGTGGCGGTCGGCGTATCAGCACTTGCGAAGCCGGTGACCCTGCCATTCTTGCTTTTGTTGCCAGCATTAAGAGTAGCTGAATCAAAATTTAAAAAGGCACTTTTCAAGCCAGCTTTAGTCTGGAGTGCAGCATTCTTTCTTGCAGGGCTCGCAGTATTGTCGCCTTGGACAATTCGAAACTATATCGTATTCAAGAAATTTGTTCCTGTACAACATGGCGGCGAAGAGGTCTTTGTACAAGGATCTAAGGAAATGTACATTGATCTGGATGTTAATGCTCTTAGAAAAAAATATCCCACGGGTCTTGCACCCCCGAATCAGCTGACTAAAACGGCAATCTCAAACCATTATGCTCACTTTCGTGAAAGACCCGTTGATTATATACGATTCATGGGAAAGAAATTTCTTTTGACCTGGTACAATACTGAGGGAAAGCAAAAGAATTCAAAAGCTCTATTGGTCCAAACCCCTTTTCTTTTTTTTGCAATGATTAGTTTACTGTCTTCAGCGCAGATCTGGTTAAAACGGCCGGGTATATATATAGTGGCCTGCATATTATATGTATGTATTATTCAAGTCATGCTCTTCCCGCTTGTTAGATATACTCTAGTCGTTATGCCACTTGTAATGCTTCTTGCGGCCGATGGTTTAATAATGACCAGACAGAAGATTCGACATCGATTAGAAAAAGAATAGACAATACGTGAACCATATTGGTTATATATTCTGTCGATTTATAGGATTATGATCAAATAGCTGAGTAAGCAGGCAATTCCGCATGACAGGCAAGTTGCCAGTAGAAGCATAGAAATGAAACACAGCTCAGCAACAGGAGTGACGTGTCATGTTAAGTGGTAAGACTGTGATCTGCGTTATTCCCGCATACAACGTTCAAGATCAAATCAGTCGGACCGTAAAGGGCATTGGCAGTTATGTTGATTTCATTATAGTTGTTGATGACCGCAGTGCAGACGGAACATGCGACGTTGTTCGGCAGATTCAAGATGAAAGGCTTATATTGCTGAAAAACGAAGTCAACATGGGCGTAGGCGGCGCAACGGTCAATGGATTGAAAAAAGGCATCGAATTGCAGGGGGACATATTTATTAAAGTCGATGGCGATGACCAAATGGATACAGAAAAGATGGTGGATTTGATTACGCCATTATTTCAAGGTTATGATTATACTAAAGCAAACAGGTTTTTGCACTCGAAGGAACTGAATCAAATGCCGATGCTGCGATTGATCGGCAACTTTTTACTTACGTTCTTGACAAAAATCGCCTCAGGATATTGGAATGTATTCGATCCTCAGAACGGCTACTATGCCATAAAGAGATCTGTGTTGGAATTATTGCCCTTGGATAATTTGCATAATAGATATTTCTTTGAAAACGATATCTTAATCAATTTGAACATCATAAGGGCGAGGGTATGCGATGTACCAATTGGGGCGCGATACGCAGACGAAAAGTCATCACTCAAGATATGGAAGATATTGCTTTACTTTCCGCCTCTATTAGTTAGAAGATTTCTGAGGCGTGTTTACAAGAAATACATTTTATATGATTTCTCAGTCATTGGTTTTTTTTACATTGTTGGGTTGCTGTTAATGTCATTGGGTTCTCTTTTTGGGGCATATCATTGGTTCCGGTCGGTCTGGACGGATATGGTCGCCTCGACTGGCACTGTAATGATAGCGGTACTGCCGATCATCCTCGGGTTTCAACTATTTTTGCAAGCTATGGTCATAGAAATCCAGGAAATTAAAGATCAAAGCGCTATTATCAAGAAATGAAATAAATTCGATATTAGTTAAGAAGGTAAAGTAGCGGAAAATTGGCTAATCGGTTAAGCTTTGGGTATTTTAAAATAGATTATGTCTGAGGATCATTGGGTGGTGAAAATAATTCCGTTTGCTATCGGATTAGGTTGCGTTTTTGGCATATCGGTTGGCCAGATATTATTCAAGCTCGGCGCCGAGACCAATACCTCGGAGGAAGGAGTGAACTTAATCATAAGGCTGATGACTAATCGTTACACATTATGCGCAGTGATTCTTTATGTAGTTACAACCATTTTCTGGGTTTATCTATTGCGACTCGTACCTCTGAAAGAACTATATCCGTTGATGGCGTTGGCATACGTATTTGTGCCAATTCTTGCGAAGGTGTTTTTGAATGAAGATTTGGAATTGAAGTCGATAATCGGTGCATTGATAATAATAGTTGGTGTCTATGTAAGCGTACGTTAACAAAAACAATATTATCGGCGAATCTTAATGTATAGACATTGATGAGGTGAAGGTATAATTCTTCACTACTATTTTTCATTAATTTAAGTTAATTATCGGCTATCCGCAAATTCCATTGTAGGGAAATACCTCCACCATTCATCCAGCGACAGCTTCATCTTGTAATCTAAAATTGGCATAAAGACTGTAATATTGGATAGTTGGCCATTTATAAGACTTATGGTACAATTATTGCCGTCCTGCTTTGGGCAGGTTATGCATCTGGCTGAGTAATATGGCAATGAAGGGCGAAATGATTCAGAGAAAAATGACCCTAAAATACATAACACAAGGAAAATAATGGGCACTAAAGAATTCAATAAGCAATGCCGATATAATACACGAATAGACGCTGATGTATCTAAACCGAACCGACAGAGCAGACCGCAAAGATTTGTCCTAAACCCGCTTCAAAAAGGCTGATATAGCCGCACTGTTGCCGGATTTTCAGTTATAGGAGGCAATATGAAAATACGCTTTGCGCCGTTCCTTGTTGTGGCACTAATATTTTTCTTTGTCGGATGGATTTCCACGGATGGGCTGGCCGCGGTCATTTTTCAGGATGACTTTGAATCATCCTCGTCCATATGGAAATGCACCGATGTTCTTGGAGATGGTCCATCAAGCAAGTGGTCTTCAGGATATACAGCGTGCGGTTCAACAACCGGATTTGGCGCTGAATGGAAAATGGGGCTAGGTTATAACAGCACTAATGCATTATATGCATGGAAGAAACAGGGGGTACCGAACGGTTATAGATCAGAATCGCAGAGATGGTTAACCGGCTCGGATGTAAAGACCGAAATATACCACAGATGGTATATGAAGGTTCCAGCATCGACTAATTTCAACAAGGCGATAGCTGAAGGTTTCAAGTTATGGAGGTATATTACAAGAGAAAATGGTTATTCAAATCCACCAGAGATATATTTGAATGTATCAGGTTCTACCTTTGCCAGTGGAAAGCTAGTTGTTCTATTGCGGTCGTCTGAGTATCTGGATTTAGTAGACGTCAGTGCTTTTAATGACAACCAGTGGCACTGTCACGAACTTAGGATTAAATTGAACTCCAATGGTCAAAGTGATGGAATCATCCAATACTGGTTAGACGGTGTACTGAAAGCAAGTTTTACGAACAGGAATATGACGGATGGAGGTGCTACTAATCTTGCCATCCACAGATTTGGGGTCGGCATAGGGAATGTGTCGGACAGTGATTGGTATCAGTCAGCATGGTCAGCTATTGCGTTTGATAACATAGTCCTGAGTACCGACTATGTGGGACCGATCGGGGGTAGCCCATCGCCAAGCCCAAGTGGAGATCAAACCCGGACCATATATCTAAATGAAGGGTTTGATGACACAAATTATGTGTCAAGGGGTTGGTATGATTATTCAGCGCCTGTGATTGACACGAATACAAAATACAGTGGATCAGGGTCATTGCGCCATGATTTCCCTGTTGGCAGCAATGGACCAACAGGGGTAATACGACGCCATGCCATAACAGCGTCAGATTCAGTTTATGTCAGATATTTCATTAGATTTGGTTCAGGATGGCAGGGGTTTGGAACGAATAGCCCCCACATGGCATATTTACTTACCACGGGGAACAACGATGCATACAGTGGTCTGGCCTGGACAAAGACGCTAGGATATATTGAGGTCAACGGCAGCACGTCAAATGTTCATGTCCCTACTCTCAAATTGCAGGACAGCGAAAACATAAACACCGGATTCATTAACCAAAACACGTGTTCAACAGAGAGTAGGGCAGTAAATGGATGCAATGGCAATTGTGATGGGCACAGCTCCGATTGTTATCAGTCAGGAGGCTATTGGTATAACGGCCGCGCATTTACTGCCAGCACATCTCAGGTTGTCGATACAAACTGGCATAAGGTTGAAGCATATTTCAAAATGAATACGATATCAGGTGGAGTCGGTCAGGCCAACGGCCAATTAAAAATGTGGTGGGATGGTGTCCTTGTGGTAAACCATGAAGACCTTATTATAAGGACAGCACAGAATTCAACGATGCAGTGGAACCAGATCATTATAGCTCCGTGGGGAGCGGCGTCACCAATAGCACAGACCTTTTGGATAGATGACTTGGAAGTGGCTAATTTACCTCCATCCGGTATTGAGCCAACTCCCCCGTCGACCACTCCGCCATCGGCTCCTTCAGGCTTGCGGATAATGGCACCATAAAGATTTTTGACGGTCCAGAGAATAGAGCGTATGATTTCCAGGACTTAAGATGAAATTCGACTCGGAGACCATGCGGCATTTCAGTATCAGTATGCAGGTCCCTTCAATCAGAGTGCACTACCACCTATCATGATCGGTGGTAGTGCACTTATCTTTCTTCATCGCTTTTTATAACTCCTTCATATTAAAGAGATAGAAAAAATGAAGATTTGTATAATCGGTTGCGGGCTGAATTCGGCTTACCATATTAACTTTGCCACAGCGTATCCCAGTGCAGAGGTTTCGGGAGTAGTCGACCTCGAAGAAGGCAAAGCACGAGCATTCGCTGAGAAGTATGGTATCGCGCATTACTATAGCAGTCTCAGGGGCCTTGTTGAGGTTTCCAGGCCTGAGGCTGTTCATATCGTCACCCCTCCCAAGACGCACTATGCTGTCGCAAAAGAGGCAATCGAACTAGGCCTTCATGTTTTAATAGAGAAGCCATTCACTCTTCACGCGCATGAGGCAAAAGAGCTTTATAATCTTGCGGAAGCCAAAGGGGTCAAACTCTGCCCCATGCACAACCATTTCTTTGATCCCTGCATGTTGAAGGCCCGCGATCTCGTTGAGGGTGGTAGCCTCGGCCAGGTCATCAATGTGGAAAGTTATTATGGATTGAACACACGGATCGACGCGTTCCGCAAGTATCCGGCCCCTAACGTTCTGCCATGGCTTTACTCTCTTCCCGGAGGGGTATTCCATGATTTCATGTCCCACCCCCTTTACGTGATGCTGCCCTATACCGGCAGGCCCCGTGAAATCAGGGTGATGGAAAGATCGCACGGCGAACTGCCACAGGATATATCCGATGAGCTGCGGATTCTTATAGACGGTGAAAACTGTGCGGGAACGCTGGTATTTTCTTTTGCGGCCAAGCCCCATCTGCACGTCGTGCGAATCTATGGAACGAGCGGCATGGTGCAAGTGGATTTCAACACGATGACGACCGTATTTCATCCGCTGAGCGCCCTTCCCAAGGCAGTCCAGAAGGTACTCTACAATGTCAGTGAGAGCAAACAGCTCTTCTTCTCAACGGTATCCAATGTGTGGAATTTCCTGAGGGGCAAACTCAGGCCCTACCACGGCATGCAGAATTTGATTCACCGTTTCTACGACAGCATCAAGGGGCAGGGGGAAGTGCCGGTACCGAAAGAGCATGCCCTCATGGTCATGGATACCATGGAAGAGATCTTCAAGCAGGTCAAGAATACCAAGTTGAATTTTGAATCCATCATCCCGGTAAAGCAGCCGGGAGTGAAAGAAGGGTTGCCGAAGATACTGGTTACAGGGGCCAGCGGGTTCCTTGGGACAAGGCTGGTCGAGTTACTGGTGCAGAAGGGATACCCGGTGAGAGCCCTGGTGAGGAAACTCGCAAATACGAAAAAGCTCAAAGCATGCGGGGTCGAGATATTCTTCGGGGATGTGGCCGATCTTGAATCACTCCGGCCAGCTTTTCGGGGCATTGACATGGTCGTCCACGCCGCCGCAGATACGGCGGGAACCGAAAGAGACGGGGAATGGAGCACCATCCGGGGGACCCGGAATGTCCTTGACCTCTGCGGTCAGGACGGGATCAGGAAATTGATTTACATAAGTTCCTGCGCCGTTTACGGGGTTGCCGACTACAGGAAGGGCGCAGTCGTCGGAGAGGATGCTTCCCTGGAGCGTTTCCCGGAAAGGAGAGGCTTTTATGCCTGGTCAAAACTGGAGGCGGACCATATCGTCGCCGAGGCCATAACCGAGGGGCCAATACCCATCATCAGCCTGCGGCCGGGGACCATATGGGGCCCGGGGGGGGAAATATTTACCCCCATGATGGGTTTTTCTCTCGGGGAAAAACTGTTTGCCGTGATCGGGAACGGGAAATTCGTTCTTCCATTTGTATATATCGACAACCTCGTAGAGGCGCTCGTCAGGGGGATTGAAAATCATGGCGCAGCCGGCGGGGTCTATAATGTGGTCGACCAGGAGAGAATCACGAAAAGGGACTATATGAACAAGCTAGTGAAAAAATTATATCCTGGTGCAACCTGTTTTTATATCCCTTACAACTTCTTATACTCGGTGGTGTTCGTCCAGGAAAAGCTGTTTTCCTGGATGGGGCGGAAGCCTTTTCTCACGAGGTACCGTCTGAATTCTTCCCAGAAAAGCATCCTTTACGATTCTTCTAAGCTCGAAAGGGAATTGGGCTGGAAACCATCAGTTACCCTGGAAGAGGGAGTAAAAAGCGTTCTGGACCATGAAGCAAATCGATCCAGGAAACTCGCGTTTTGATTGAGTTCATGAACGACATAATCTAATCCTTCCCCTGTGCGCTATCCACAGGCGCCATGCAGTTGTCGCTCTATTCTCCGCTATATCTAAGAAAATATGTGCGGAATATTCGGCATAGTCGGATCGAAAATCGATGACGCTCACCTGAAAAAGGCGACTGATTTGCTGGCCCATCGCGGGCCCAATGATTCGGGCTTTTTCATCGAAGATGGCGTGGGCCTGAGCCATCGCTGGCTGAGCATCATCGACCTCGAGGTTGGCCATCAGCCGATGTACAAAGGAGAGATATCCTTACTACTCGTTTTCTATAGAGAGATTAATATTCCACGAGTTGTATGTGCGGCGCGCTTTAAAAATTTAAACAGATTCAAGACGCGGAGCAAAACGGAAGTCATCCGCAACACTTACAAGGATATGTGTTAAATGGAATCGAATAAAAATCATCTGGCAAAAGTTAAAATATTCCATGATCATGAGGCTGAAGCATATTTACGTCAAAGATATCGTGACGATTCATGCGAGGGTCTTGCTTATGTAACAAGAAAGTATCTTGTGTTGAATATGACACGAGAGCTTTCGGGTAAAGTATTGGATTTAGGTTGCGGGCCAGGAATATTAACTTCACAACTAGTTGAACAAGGCTTAGAGCCATATTCAATAGATCTTTCATTAGAGATGATAAAGAAGGCGAAAAATAATGTGCGTTACGCTTCTCCACAGATAGCCGGTAAGTTTTTGGTATGTGAAGCGTCAAACATATGCTTTTCATCATATACATTCGATAGCGTCTTATGTATCGGTATTTTATATTATATTAAAGATATTAATATAGTCATAAAAGAAATAAAAAGAACATTAAAACAAGATGGTATCGCTATCCTTGAGTTAAATAAAATCAAATATCCATTCATGTACAAAACATTATTGCCGCTATATCGGAGAATCAAAGCAAAATATACCGGAAAAAATTATGATAAAATGCAGTTCAAGGGGAATATATTTTCATATAAAATATTTCTGTCTGATATTCAAAAAGTTGGTTTTTGTATCAAAAATATCGATTATTTCGATTTTCGTCTACCTTTCATTGACGTTATATTTCCCAATTTGTCACTTAAATTAGGAAGATTCATGTTTGCGCACAGAGACTACGTGTGCTTCAAACTATTGGCACGTGGAATGATTATAGTAATAAAGAAAGTGGAATAAACTCGTTTCAAATATTTGTAACACTTCGAATATTAAAATTATTAAGAGTAAAGCATTCCGCAACGTATGATATTATTAATTTATATGTGCTACTCACCACTTCGGGCGACAGTGAAATTAGGCACTGAGGCGGGCCCTCAAGACCTCATAAGGTGTCTTGCCTTTCAAGGACCCATGCGGTCGATGGAGATTATAAAAATCTTCCCACTGTGTCAATTTCTGATTCAAATCGACGTCGTCTTTGTAGCTCAGCAGCTGATAGAATTCCGTTTCATCGGTGCCGTGAGAGCGTTCCACTTTGCCGTTGAGCCGCGGCGTCCGCGGCTTGATGTAGACGTGATGAATGCCTAAGTCGGCGAGATGCCAATGGAACTTTGCCTGGAATTCATGGCCGTTGTCAGTGCGAACGGTATGGATCCGGAAAGGGAACTTTGACAAGACATAATCAACGAACTTGATGGCATTCTCCTGAGTGTGCTTTCGATAGATCCGCAAGGCCCTTACGCGTGTTGCATCATCAATGGCTGTGTATTGGAATCGACGGATCTTCTTCCCGTCCGGGGCCTCAAATTTGAGAAACTTTACATCAACCTGGATATGATGGCCTGGCACCTGTTTCTCATAACGATGGGTTAGTAGGGTTCGTTTCTTTGCATTCTTTGGCAGGCGGTTCATTCCGTGACGTACCAGAATGAGATAGACACAACTGGAAGATATCTTTATCCCGTGATAGCGCTCTAGGTACCAGGAGATGCGTGTCTGTCCAAGGCGGTAGGTTCTGCGCAGGTGCAGGACCTTCTCTTCTATTGCAGACGGCGTTCGTAAGGCGGGATTCCTTGGGCAGGGTTTGCTATTGATTAGCCCCGCCTCTCCCTTATCCGCATAGGCCTTCTTCCATTCATAAAAGCTCTGCCGGCCGACACCGAAGTACCTGCAGGCTTTTGAAACATTTCCGATCTGTTGGGCGTAAGAAAGAACTCGAAGCTTCCTAGTGATATCCCTCTGCGCTTGCGTCATAGCATGACCCCCGGAGAACAGAATGACTAAGCATACTAAAATTGTCTCCCGAAGTCCTGAGTTTCATAGCTGATCTAGTCGCTTCTTGTTATCAAATAATGGTTCGATTTGTACATGGACGGTAACACCCATACCGGTGATTAAAATGGAAATGATATTCTGGATATTCGTCGCTCTCTCCATTTACTCGTATCTGTCTTTCCCCCTTAGTCTGCTCGTATTGGCAATGATTGTTCGGAGGCCATGGGGTAGAAAGGATATCAAGCCGATCGTCTCGATGGTCATTTCCGTTTATAATGAGGAGAGGATCGTGGCCCGGAAGATCGAGAATGCTCTGGCCTTGGATTATCCGGCTGGGCAATTGGAAATATTGGTCATATCGGATGGCTCGACGGACGATACCGAGAAGATTGTCCGCTGCTTCAACGATGGGCGGGTGGTGCTCAAAGCTTTCAGGGAAAGATCCGGAAAAACCGCGTGCCTGAACCGGGCAGTACCTGAAGCACGGGGCGACATTATTTTATTCACCGATGCCAATTCCATGTTTCCTGGGGATATACTGGTAAAGCTTGTCCGAAACTTTGCAGACCCGCAGGTCGGTCTGGTAACCGGTTGGACGCGGTATGGTGAAGTCGATCAGACAGAGGACACAACGGGAATCTATTCAAGATTCGAGAAATGGACAAAAATCCAGGAAAGTCATGTTTCATCCTGTGTGGGCGCTGATGGCGCTGTGTTTGCCATCCGCAAAAAGCTCTTTCGGACACTTCGGGCGGATGATATCAACGACTTTGTCATTCCGCTCAATGTCATCAGGCAGGGCAAGCGTGTGGTCATGGATGCCGAAGTCTATTGTTTTGAAAAGTCGGCTGATGAAGCGGGCAAAGAGTATCAGCGCCAGGTGAGAATCACGAACCGGACGCTGAACGCGATCCGCCGCAACCTCGAATTTCTCAACCCGTTCCGCTACGGTTCTTTCACATATTTTCTTATATCCCACAAGATCATGAGGTTTCTCGTTCCCTTTTTCCTGATTGCGACGTTCGGCGCGAACCTGATGCTCCTGGGGACGTCGCATTTATACAACTTCACTTTTGGCTGCCAATTGGCTGCGTTGGCGGTGGCCTTGAGCGGCGTCCTTGGTTTTACGAGAGGAAAGATAACTGATATTGCAAAGTTCTTCCTCGTGACAATGCTGGCGCAATTAACTGCCTGGTTCAGAACCCTGGCAGGGATATCGGACACCATGTGGACACCGCAAAGATAATTTAGAACCTATCCGTAAATAACGCCTGCTTTTCTGAAGGCGATCATGGCTGCGGCCATGTGTAACAGCGCTTCGTAGGTCTCGGTGAACTTCTCGTATCTCACCAGGAGCTTTCGGAAGCGATTGAACCAGGAGTGAGTGACCTCGACTACCCAGCGACGGGCCTTGCGGCGGGGGTTGGTCTTCTTCTCCTGGATCTCCTGCCCGCGCTGCTTGACATGCGGGATGTAGTTTCGCTCTTTGATAGACTGCTGTGCCGGCTCCCCGGAGTACCCCTTGTCGGCGCACAAGTGTTGCCTGCCCTTGGGACGGTCGATGACAATGGCATCGAGCACCCGCTCCAGTTGGCTGACGTCATGCCGATGGGCCCCGGTTACGACGATCGACAGCGGGACCCCACGGCCGTCCACCAGCACATGACGCTTGCTGCCGTTTTTTTCCCCGATCCGTCGGGTTGGGACCGACGGTGTCGCGAGCCAGCGGGGCCTTGATCATGGCCCCGTCGATGCTCTGCCAGCGCCAGGCGATGCCCTCCATCTCGTCATATTCGGCCAGCCCCGCCTGCCACAGGGCGACAAAGAAGCCGGCCTTCATCCACCGCATGAAGTGCGTGTGGACGGCACTGGGGCTGCCGAAGCGCTCCTTCGGCAAGGCCTTCCACTGGCATCCGGTGCGCAGGACATACAAAATGGCTTCAAAGATCTGTCGGGGCGGCATGGGTTTTCTGCCGCCGCCCGGTTTGCGCCGATACCGCTTGCAGAGCTCGCGTTCCGGCGCTGGGATCAGCGGCTCCACCTTGGCCCAGAACGCATCCGAGACATCCCAGGACTGTAGAGTGGCCATGATTCCTCCCGTTCACATAGGGTGTCATCCGGGAGAATCTATATCACAAAACCAGCAAATAGTATATTTTATTTACGGATAAGTACTTAGTCTTTGAAATAGATGTATGTAAAAAGAATGGATTAGATTTTATGCCTGCATAAATGTATAAAAAGCGTTAAAATACGTTTAATATTTCATATCCCAATTAATCACGAAATAAAAATGGGTTAGACAGAGCCGGACTATAATATCTCTTGTTAAGTACATATTTTATTGTTAACGATATTTAATTTGGAAAATATAATCATTATTACTCAATGCTTCGAGTAAATTGCCCTAATGAAATCAATAGAACATTGAATGTAAGATGCGATGAATGAATTGTCTACTTGTTAATTGTCCCAAATTAAAAGGACGGCATTATGGGCGCTACTAGTTCTGTTCATCGTGCTTTATGCGTACTTTATTTTTTCATTATAATATTTATTCTTATGGCCTGTGGTGGAGGCGGTGATGATTCATCCAATACACCCAGCCCATCACCCAGCCCAAGTGCAATGGTCTTTTTCGAGGATGATTTTGAGGGCGACCCAAGCAATTGGATATGTACCGACGGACCTCTCAGTAAGTGGGAGGACAACTATGTAGATCCTTGCACAACATCAATCGACGGATTCGGTGCACTGTGGAAAATGGGTCCTGGTAACAATAGTAGCAATGCTGTCTATTCTTGGAAAAAGGCAGGACTGACTAATGGATACAGGGGTGAGGGACGGAAATGGTTTACTGGAAGCGATGTGAAGACGGATATCTACCATCGCTGGTACATGAAAGTACCACCCGCTTCCTCCTTCGACAAGCGTAACGAGGAGGGCTTCAAATTCTGGCGCTACCTTATGCGGGAGGATGGATATTCAAACCCTGAAGTGATATATCTCAACGCCTATCCTAATTCCAGGTTGTTTTCTGAAACGTACCTAACTATTTTCAATTCTGATATGAGCGTATTGGTGCAGCTCGTCTCTATAGAATCCATAAACGACAACGCTTGGCATTGTTTCGAATTGCACATGACGCTCAATTCAAACGGCAATTCGAACGGGGTGGTGGAATTTTGGGTCGATGGAGTCAGGACGGCAAACAAAACAGGCATCAACTGGGGGTTTGATTCCCAGCAACCCATAGCGTTTCATAACATCGATTTTGGAATTGGAAACGTGTCAGATTCCGACTGGTTTCAGACAGAGTGGTCTGCGATAGGATTTGACGACATCGCTGTATCGACTACCAGGGTGGGCTGCAAATAGAAAGAGTGGTAAGAAAAGAAAACTGTAAACCCTCTAGGGGTAATATATCTCCACTTGCAGAAAGCCAAAAGGACAGGCTGAAATTATTAATTATGCAATAGCGTTGACGATCAAATTATAAACATTTAGGCGAGGCAAATAGTATAGCGTTCACATTTCATTCAGTAATTCTTGTGGCTGTCCTTGAAATGAAGGGGTATCGTAATATTTCTTCTGTTTTTGTGAGACGATCTTTTGCGATATGCATTTGTTGCATGGCGCGTCTTTTAATAAAGTATAATCACATCATTATAAGGGATAACTCAGTCCCCCCTTTTTCATTCAGCATTATTCTGCTGTGCTTAGGTGCTATGTCTCGGATTACTAACAGGAGTATCGTTTCCGCATATGCCAAGCGCTAATTATAATTTTACAACGTATATTGCCTGCCTTCTCGCGCTCATTCTCTTCGTTTTCAACGTTTACTATTTTTTCATTTGGCGCGACGTCGGTATCTCATTTTATATAAAGAAGGTATTGTACCCGACAAAAGATGCCGTATTGATGTCGCGCGAGTACAAAGATCAGGTTGATCAATATGCATATCTAAATCAGACGGCAGGCGCAGTGGACTCTGTGCTCTTGGGCGATAGCAATACAAAAGGTTTCAACGTTCATGAATACTTTCCCGGGTATTCTGTTCTCAATCGCGGAATATATTCAGATACTACGGTGAGTCTTTTGGAAAGGCTGGACAAAAACGTCAATAATCTGAAAATACGTAAATTGTTTTTGCTTATTGGTTATAACGATATACAGTACCGTTCTAATGCGGAGATCGTTGCCAATATGTCCATGATTTTCGATCGAATAAGTGCCGAAAAAGTATTTCTCCAAAGCATCTTGCCGGTCGAAGCAAAAAGTAAAGATACTAATCTGCGCATTAATGACTTGAACGAAGACTTGAAAAGGCTTTGTACCACAAAGGGTGTTGCGTATATAGACTTGCACAGGCATTTTCTGGATGAAACAGGAGGGCTTTCAGCCAAATATTCAATAGATGGCCGACACCTGAGCGGGTCAGGCTATCGCTTGTGGAAAGAATTACTTCGGGAGAAACTATGAACAATGAAAAGAACTTTATAGGGTCCCTCAAATCCAGGTTATGATTCGGCAGATGTCCCGGCTCACACACAACATCGGTCGAAATCGTATATTTTCCGTCGATGTCCTAAAGGGCTTCGCGATGGTGCTGGTGATACTTCAACACTCTTATCTCAGCGTCAACATGAAGTCGATCCCTCCTTTGTTTGACTTCTTCACGTGGAATGTAACCGGTCTCGCAGCAGTGGCCTTTGTATCCATTTCCGGGATGATGTACAGCTATTTCCTCTACACGCACACCGACTGGAGGCTGGCTTACCATCGTTATGCCAGGCGCGCCGCATTTCTGCTCCTCGCCGCGCACCCCGTTATCAATGTGGTCAGCTATTATTTCAATGCGGCCGGGAAGCAGTATTCTTCGAGCTATGAGGTGTTCCTCAGTCTCATCGTGTTCAATTTCCCGATTACGGATATGATCGCTCTCTGTCTACTTATGGCGCCTGTGTTTATCATCGGGATGGGGCATCTCCAGCGATCTGTGGCAATATCTGCCATGCTTTTGTCCGCCGTATTCATCAGGGCCTCTGTGATCCCAGTCGATTTACGTTGGTCGATTCTGCAGGAGATAACATTCGGCGGGTTAGGCGTGCCCATGGTGTTCTGGTTTCCCCTTATACCGTGGCTGGCGATATTCCTGTCAGGTTCTTTTGCGGGTTATGCCCTGGCGTGCCATAAGAAAGGGTCGCTGGAAGTATCTGCAATGGTGAAGATGATCAACAGAGGCGGTCTCTTGTTGGCCGTCTGCGGTGTCGTGCTCACGATAGGCTATAAAATGCTGAAGATCGCCTTTGGAGGCGACTGGAGCCCCAATCTATTTCTTGCCCTTTATCCGGGCCAAACAACTGCGCTTCTACCGGGCTATCTGGCTGTGCTTGCGCTACTGTTTGCCGTACTGGTGCAGCAGATCGATATTTCCGTGCGATATAATCGTTTATTTTGGCTGTTGTCCATCCTGGGAAGGACATCTCTCTTCACATACGTAGTCCAGTTTGCCGTTGTTGAAAGTGTGCCTGCGATACTCGGCTTCAAGGGCACACTCACTCTTGCCGGCTTCTTCATCTTGTTTTCGTCAGGTCTGGTTGTTGTGTGGATACTCGCGTATCTGTATGGACGCCTGAGGAATTGGTTTTCGCCTAACGATTATGCCGAATTCATCAACACAGCAAGAGTACTTCGTCAAAGTGCCTAGACCCTGGATAATTTCGTGATACCTCGCATGCGGTTGTATATTCTGATCAATAGGTAATGAGGGGGTGCTTAATATGGAAAGGAGAGAAAAAGGAATAGTCACCTCGAGTGTATTCTTGCTTCTTTCAATGTTTCTACTGGCAGTTTGGGGATGCGGCGGCGAGGGTGTGTTTGTAGCAAGAAACGGATCTCCTGCGGGTAGCAAGCTGCCGAGGCCGACAGGCGGAATCATTGTTGACCATCAATGCACAAAGCTGGATCGAATCCCGGCGCAGTGGCTTCAGGCTGCAAGGGCAAAAATACAAATCGCTTACGGCCATACCTCCCACGGCAGTCAGCTGGTAACAGGCATGGAGGGGCTGGTGCGTTTTAAGGGGTCTTTGTATGCGTTCAACAAGGGAGGCGCAGGAGGAGCCCTCGATTTGCGGGATACCCCTTTTTCCGAAGCCTATATGGATCTCGGCTACCCGGATAGAACGAAATGGGTCAAGGATACGAGAATCTACCTCGAATCACACCCTGAAGTGAATGTCATCATCTGGTCATGGTGCGGGCAGGTCGATGCATCTGAATCAGAGATTGAACTGTATTTAAACCTAATGAACGCATTGGAAAGGGATCATCCAAACGTTCACTTTGTATACATGACGGGACACCTGGATGGCACGGGACTTCGCGGCAATGTTCACAGACGGAATGAACAGATCAGGGCTTATTGCCGGACGAACAATAAAATACTGTATGATTTTGCCGATATTGAAACATGGAATCCTGACGGCGTTTATTACGGGGACAAATATCCGAATGACAACTGCGACTATTCAAGGCAGGGCGACGGCAAAAGGGATGGGAATTGGGCATTAGAGTGGCAAAAGGCGCATGTGGAAGGGGCCGACTGGTATAACTGTGAAGCCGCGCATTCTCAACCGCTGAATGCGAATCTAAAGGCATATGCTGCCTGGTGGCTATGGGCAAGACTGGCTGGGTGGGACGGGCGCTAGGAAGTCAGCCATCAAGTATCATTTATGGATGTGATTCAGTCGAGTTGACGCTGTGCCGTATGAAAGCTATCGTGCGATTCCTTCCACTTCGCTGGAGAACGTGCTCTCATACCCGTAAGTATTATACGCAGTGACGGCAATATGATATTTTTGCCCTTTGGTGAGTCCGGTCAATTTGTAATTCACTATATCTGTAAGCGGCTGCGCGGCAAGTCCAATGACAACAGAACGTGTATAGCTTTTTGAAGAGATTCCATAATAGACCTTGTATCCTGCCAGATCAGTTTCCCGGTTTGCATTCCATTGCAGGGATATCTGCCCGTAATACAGGGCGCAAAATCCGTACCACCCTGAAACGCCGAGCAGCAATGCCAAGACAATGAACATTGCTAAGCGTATCATGCATTTCCGAGGGCGTGACATTGAAGTGGCTTTCCTTTAATGCAGAATTACTATCTATATTGGTGATAATCGTCAACATAAAATATCATTTCCGCGAATTGATCGGTAGAAAGTGGGGATCAGATTGAATTCATGAGAATACTGGTCACAGGTTCAGCCGGATTCATCGGCTTTCATCTTGCGAAAAGACTGCTGGAGGATGGACACGAGGTTATCGGGATGGATAACCTCAATGATTACTATGCGGTCCAACTCAAGGAAGACCGTTTGGCTATTCTGAAAAAAACCCCCGCGTTCCGATTCTGCTTTATCGATCTTGCCGATCGACAGGGGATGGCGGATTTATTCAGAACTGAAAAACCCGAGGTCGTGGTGAATTTAGCCGCACAAGCCGGCGTTCGATATTCTTTGGAAAATCCCCACGCTTACGTGAATAGCAACCTCGCGGGCTTCACGAACATCCTCGAGGGATGCAGGCATAATGGGGTAAAGCATCTTGTCTACGCATCTTCCAGCTCGGTCTACGGCGCAAATACGTCAATGCCCTTTTCAGTGCATCATAATGTCGATCACCCCATCAGCCTCTATGCGGCCACAAAGAAGGCCAACGAATTGATGGCCCACACCTATGCGGCTCTTTATAAACTGCCCTGCACGGGCCTTCGCTTCTTCACGGTGTACGGGCCCTGGGGAAGGCCCGATATGGCGCTCTTCCTGTTTACGAAGGCAATCCTGGAGGGCAGGCCGATCGATGTCTACAACAACGGCAAGATGAGACGGGACTTCACGTACATCGACGACATCATCGAGGGGGTTGTCCGTGTCATGGCCAGGATCCCCTGTGGTTCTCCGGAATGGACCGGAAACAAGCCCGACCCGGCGAGCAGCTTTGCTCCCTACCGGTTGTTCAATATCGGGAACAATCAGCCCGTGGAGCTGATGGATTTCATCGCGGCGCTGGAAGATCATCTGGGGAGGAAGGCGCAGATGCGTCTTCTTCCCATGCAGCCGGGCGACGTGCCAGAGACCTACGCAGATGTGGATGACCTGATGGCCGAGGTGGGGTTCAAGCCCGGAACTTCCATTCGGGAAGGGATCGGCAAGTTTGTTGAATGGTATAGGGAATATTATAAGAAGTGAGGGAAGTGAAAGAAGTGCAGGAAGTGGGGGAAGTGAGGGACAGCAGTGATGCAGTTCAATAAGTTCAGGATTCTTGCAAAATGTATTTCGCTTGTATTTGCGCATAATATTCTCTAGACTGCTGCGTAACACTATGGGAGACGGAAACACATGAAAAAAGAATTTACAGTTATCATTGAACAAGACGAAGAAGGGTATTTCGTCTCTGAGG
>Ga0302248_1000287_pt1 | contig 52386 bp, 30 predicted proteins | sample AAG_UR_Leu_MG_FD_193528 | JGI IMG/M metagenome (GOLD analysis project Ga0302248, IMG submission 193528) | Enriched activated sludge microbial communities from anaerobic digester in WTTP, New Holstein, Wisconsin, United States - AAG_UR_Leu | ecosystem: Engineered > Bioreactor > Anaerobic >...
CCGTCCGGACCTGTCCGGCTCCGGGGTGGCCGGACAGCAGCTCCCCGCGGAGCCGCGCGGCCGCCGCCCGCGGGTCGTGGCCGGTGGGGCACATGGCCGTGCCGAGCTCGGCGCCGGCGGCGTCGAGCAGCACGGCCTTGGCGGTCGTGGAACCGACATCCACACCGAGAAAGAGCGCTTCAGCCATCTCGTCAGGACCTCTTCGTCAGCGGCCCTGCCGGCCGCGGGCCATCTCCATCAGCGACCCTATCCGGGTGCGCAGCTGCTCGGTATCCGACCCGGAGTAGTCGGTCTCGACCTTGAGGAAGGGCAGCCCCCTGCCCTGCGCCCAGCTCCGCACCTGCGCGCTCTCGATATTGTAGGTGTGGCAGGCCATCCAGACCAGGTCGATCACCGCCGCAGGCCGGAACTCGGCGACCAGCCGGTCGAGCAGCGCGAAGCGTCCGGGGTTGGGGCTGAAGCACGGGCAGGGCAGGCTGAAGTACTTGCGGGCTATGGCCTCCAGCGGATCGCCGGCTCCGTCGACGTCCTCGACCAGGGGCTTGGCGCCGGAGCAGGACTCCTGGACCACCACGATGCCACCGGACTCCTCGGCCAGGCGAAGGACCTTGTCCACGCCCGGGCCGACCGGCGTCCCGGTCAGGAGCACCCGCACGGCGCCGGGCGGGGCAGCCGTCCGGCCGGCGGCGCGGCGGCGCTCCAGTTCCGCGCGCACCGCGGCGAGCAGCTCGTCCTCGAGCGGGGTGCAGGCCATGCGCTGGTTGACGAGCAGGCGCTCGGTGCCGGTCAGGTAGACCTCGTCGGCGCGGGTGAAGTCGTAGAGCGAAAGCAGTTGCTGGCGCCGGCGGTTCATCCGGGCGATGGCCGTGCGCAGCCGCGCGTCGGTGATCTCCGTCTCCAGGGTCCGCTCCAGGAAGCGCCGCAGCTCGCGGACCTCGCCGAGCCAGTGCTCGAAGGCCCGGGGTTCGTCCGGCTTCTGGGTGAGCTCGAGCACGAAGGTGGGGTGGCGCCCGGCGATCATCTCGAACATCTTCTTCTTGCCGTCGCAGGTGGTCTCGGCCACGATGGCCGAGGCCGCCTCGAAGAATGGGCACGCCCGCTCCTTGATGTAGCCGTAGCTCGACTTGATCAGCGGGCAGAGGTTGGCGGGCAGGTCCTCCTCGGCCGGGGCGACCATCTCGGGGGTGAAACCGCAGAGGCAGACCGGCCAGGCCCCGGCCGCGAGGATCAACTCCCGCGGGGCGTACTCGCAGTAGATGCCGACGAGCTTCTCGCCCCGCTCTCGCGCGGCCTCGGCCCAGGCGATCTCCTCGAGAATGGACTCTTCCAGCCGCTCGAAGACCGGTGCCTGCGGAGTAGCGTCAGACGCTCCCGCTTGCTGATCGCGCTTGCTCATCCGAGCACTAGAGCCCAACCTGCCGGCGGATGCCCCCCTTGGGGCAGGCCCGGATGCAGTCTCCGCAGGCGATGCACTCCGGGCCGCCGGCTTCCTTCCTGACGTCCAGGTCCACCGGGCAGGCCTTGTCGCACAGGCGGCACTCGACGCACTCCCGGAGGTCCGTCTTGATGCGCACCAGGGCCAGCCGGCTGCACAGGCCGTAGATGGCCCCCAGGGGGCAGAAGGTCCGGCAGAAAGCGCGCGAGACCAACACCATGAAGATCAGGAAGAAGGCCAGGATCGAGTAGCGCAGCGGGCTGCCCCAGTACGAGGCCAGCAGGGTCCGGTCACTGGCGCCCAGCGCCGCCGGCAGCGCCGCGCTGAGCGTCCCGTTGGGACACAGCCGGCAGTAGTAGAGCTCGTAGTGGTAGCCGAGCTTCGTCTCGCTCTGCGGCGAGGTGACCACCAGGTCGGCCGAGTTCAGCATGTTGGGCACCGTGAACCCGGGCAGCGCGACGGACTCGCCGGGCGCAACGGCGATCGCCGGGAACTCGCGGCGCTCGCGGAAGACCTCCTGCTTGGTGGCGTTGTCGCGGAAGACCACGTCGAGGGCCGGTCCGGCCAGGGGTTCGGTGCTGTAGTTGGTGACCTTCACGGTCACGTCGAGGCCGCCGGAGGCGTTCTTCTCGGGCTGGGGCTTGTTGACCTTGAGCATCCCCGAATAGCGGAAGCCGAGCGCCAGCGGCAGGATCACCACGAGGAGCGCCAGCGCCGCATACTTGGTCCAGCGGGTCCATCGCGGCAGCCCGAATTTGCGGGTGGGGATGCGGTGGAGCAGGTCCTGGAGCCAGCCGAAGGGGCAGGCGAAGCCGCAGACCAGCCGGCCGAGGACCGCGCCCACGGCCAGCACCGTGCCGACGGCCAGCGCCGGGAAGGTCCGGACCGCCGCGCCGTAGGCCATCACCCCGACCGGGCAGGCCATCGAGGACCATGGGCAGCCGTGGCAGTTGAAACCCGGCGAGCACACCGACTTCGAGACGGTGACTCCGAAGGTGCCGAGGTTGAAGGCCAGGGCGGAGGCCAGCCCCGTGTAGGTTCGGACCAGTTTCAGAAAGCCGGTGCGCTCAGCCATTGGCCCTCCCGGGCCGCGTTCTCTGGCCGCGCGCCGCGCGGCCGACGTCACTGGCCTCAGGTCTTGCAGTCTTTGATGCTGGCCGACTCCGGAGCCAGCCCCCTGGCGTCGTAGAGCCGGCCGTCCCTGAGCATGAAAGCCTCGTAGGTGGCGCCGGCGGTGAAGTCCGGGCCGTTGACGGCGGTCGATGAGGCGGGAGCGTCCAGCTTCCAGACGCGGTGGAGCTCGCGGAAGGCGCCCCAGGCCAGGAGCGACAGGGACAGCGCCAGGAAGAGCAGCCGCAGCAGCCTGTCTCTCATCGCGACTTCCCCGCCTCCGGCCTGGCCAGCACCCGCCCGGCGTCCACCCGGCGGGTCAGGCCCTCTCCGTCGAAGTGCTCCAGCACGGACACCGCCAGGTTGCGGCTCAGGCCCGTCGCCTTCCGGAAGGCGGGCAGGTCCACCACCGGGGAGCGTGCCAGGAGCTCCAGGAGCTTCTTTCTACAGTCATCGACCACCGAGCGCAAGGCCAGGTTGCTGCCCAGGACCGCGACCAGCCCCTCCTCCACCAGCAGGCGCAGCACCAGGCGCAGGTCGGGCTCGCCGGCCCGCAGTTCCTTGAGCAGGTCCCCGCGGGCCGGAGCGTTGACCCCGGCGGCGGTCAGGCGCTCGAGCACCGCCTCGCGCAGCCGCATCTGGGCGGCGCTGATCGCCGGGGCCCACCCGGCCAGGGCCATCCGGCCGTTGCGGACCGCAACCTGCCCGCCGGCCGCGAGCAGCTCGGCGAGCCGGGGGAAGCAGCTTCCCGGCAGGCCGAAGAGGCCGCAGAACCGCGTCGGCTCCATGCCCCAGGCGTACTTGTGCTCGGCGTGGTCCCGCGCCAGTGCCTTCCGGGCCGTCTCCAGGACCTCGGCCAGCCTGGCGCGGAGCAGCCAGCCGCCGCCCCCCAGGTTGGCGAGTTCCCCGGACTGCTCCTTGGCGGCGATGAGCGGCTCGGCCGCGGCCGGGGGCATCTGGGTCAGTCGGACGAGTTCCTCGCGCCTGAGGACCGCGCGCGGCCCGGCCAGCAACTCGGCGCCCAGCAGGTCGCCGGCCTCGGCCTGGCGGCGCGCGGCCGCCAGCCTTTCGAGCAGCCCCGGCTCCGTCCGGCGCGTGCCGGGCGCCTCGGCGGAGAGCACCGCACCGCCGCCGAGCGTGCCCACCGGCGTCAGCGAGCGGACCACGAAGCGGTCGCCGGCGGCCAGCACCACGGGCGCCTCGAGCTCGAGGTGGACGAAGCCGCTCGCGCCGGGGATCAGTTCGTCGGCGTCGAGCAGCCGCGCCTTGGCCAGCACCGCGGCGGTCCCGGAGTGGAAGCGCACCTCGGCGCGGCGCTTGAGGACCAGCGCGTCGCTGGCGTTCTCGACCCAGGCCAGCGCCGTGGTCGTCGGGCGGTAGACGCCGGGGGCGGCCACGGTCATGCCCCGGGCGACCTCGGCGGCCTCGATGCCGCGCACGGCCAGCGCGGCGCACGCGCCCGCCTGGGCGAAGTCGGCGTCGAACTTGTAGCTCTGCAATGCCCGCACCGAGGAGGCCTTGCCGGCCGGCAGGAGCTCGAGGGGCTCCTCGACGCCCAGCCGTCCGGAGATCGGCACGCCCGTGACCACCGTGCCGTAGCCCTTGACCGAGAAGACCCGGGCCACGTTCATCCGGAAGGCGCGGCGGTCCGGCTCGCGCCGGGCCCCCTCGACCATCTCCCGCAGCTTCTCGCGGACCTCGGCCAGGCCGTCGAAGGTCTTGTTGGACGCCGCCAGCACCGGCGCGTCGGGGAAGCCGGCGCGGGCCAGGAAGGCGCCCAGATCGGAGCGGACCTGCCCGAGCCGCGCGGCGTCGACCAGGTCGGTCTTGGTGATCACCGCGAAGACCCGCGGGGTGCGCAGGAGCTTGACGATCCTCATGTGCTCGTCGGTCTGGGGCATGATGCCGTCGTCGGCGGCCACCACCAGCATGAGCACGTCGATGGAGGCCGCGCCGGCCACCATGTTGCGGATGAAGTCCTCGTGCCCGGGCACGTCGACCAGCCCGGCCACCCGGTTGGCCGACAGCCGGCAGGGCGCGAAGCCCAGGTCGATGGAGATGCCCCGGGCCTTCTCCTCGGGCAGCGTGTCCGTGTTGCAGCCGGTGAGGTGCTCGACCAGCGCGGTCTTGCCGTGGTCCACGTGGCCGGCGGTGCCGACCATCACCGGGAAGATCTCGGGCCGCTGGGTCTCGATCTTCATGGTGCGCCGCGCCGATGAATGCTGGCGGCAACACGCAACATGCAACACGCAACACTCAACACGCAATGAATCGGCGGAAGGGGCCTACGCATCTCGGCCTCGCCCGTTGGCCGCTCATTTTTCACCATTGGTTTGAATCCCTGATTTGCTCTGCGTGTTGCGTGTTGCATGTTGCGTGTTGTGTGTTGGCCTCCTCGTCTCAGCCTATGGAGCCCCCAGCGCCCTCCGCAGCGCCGCGGCCAGGTCGCCGGCCTCCTCCGGGAAGACCGTGCGCATGTCGAGCAGGAGCCGCCCGTCCCGGATGCGGCCGAAGACCGAAGGGAGCCCGGTCCGGAGCCGCACGGCCAGCGCTCCGGCCGAGAGGCCCTCGGGGCGGAGGGCCAGGGCCAACGTCGGCAGCCCCTGGTCGGGCAGCGAGCCGCTGCCCAGGTAGGCGGTCTCCTCGACGGCCTCGGCGGCGACGGCGGGCAGGCCGGCCAGCGCCGCGGCCAGCCCGTCGGCCTGGGCGCGGAGCTCGTCCATGGGGCGGGCCATCATCCGGTAGAGCGGCAGGCGGCACTTCCAGGACTCGCCGTCCAGGAAGTGGAGCAGCGTGGCCTCCAGGGCGGCGATGGTCAGCTTGTCCACCCGGAACATGCGCGCGAACGGGTCCTTGCGGATGCGCTCCACGGCGGCCTTCCGGCCGCAGATGATGCCGGACTGCGGTCCGCAGATCAGCTTGTCGCCGCTGAAGCAGGCGACGTTGGCGCCGGCGGCCAGGGAGGCGGACACCAGCGGCTCGTCCGGGAGGCCGAAGGTCGAGAGCGGCACCAGCGCGCCGCTGCCCAGGTCGTCGATCACCGGCACGCCGGCGCGGCGGCCGAGGGTGCAGAGTTCGGCGATGTCCGGGGTGCCGGCGAAGCCGCGCACCCGGTAGTTGGAGGTGTGCACGTGGATGATCGCGCCGGTGGCGGGGGAGAGCGCAGCCTCGTAGTCGCGCAGATGGGTGCGGTTGGTGGTGCCCACCTCGCGCATGATCGCGCCGCTGCGGGCCAGCACGTCGGGCAGGCGGAAGGCGCCGCCGATCTCGATGAGCTGCCCGCGGCTGATGATGGCCTCGCGCCCGGCGGCCAGCGCCGAGAGCACCAGCATGGTGGCCGCGGCGTTGTTGTTGACCACCGTGGCCGCCTCGCAGCCGGTGAGCTCGACGAGCAGGCGTTCGACCTTCTCCTCGCGCAGCGAGCGCTCCCCGCTCTGCGGATCGGCCTGGAGCAGCGAGTAGCCCCCCAGGCCGGAGAGGGCCGCGGTCGCCTCGGAGCACAGCGGCGCCCGCCCCAGCCCGGTGTGCAGCAGGATGCCGGTGGCATTGATCGCCCGCCGGCCCTCGGGGCGGGCCAGGCGCACCAGCCGCCCGCGGAGCTCCTCGGCCAGAGCGGCCGGCGGGGGGACCGACTGGCGCCGGCCGCCGCGGATCTCGGAGCGCACCAGTTCGAGGAGCGCGCGCAGCTCGAACCTGACCGCGCCCGGGCCGAACTCGGCGGCGAGCGCCCGGCCGGGCCCTGAATCGAGGACCTCGGACACGGCGGGAATGGCGCGGAGCAGCGCGCCGGAGGGCTCGGCCATCAGTTCCTCGCTATGATCCGGCCAGAGAGATGGCGGAGGCGTATGGGAATCGAACCCACCCAGAGCCTTGCGACCCTGCCACAGTTTTGAAGACTGCGAGCACCACCAGGCACCTGACGCCTCCGCGCACGGGACAGGGGCGGTCCGCCGGGCGGATAGGAGCAGCCCCGCTGCCGGACTGCCTTCGCCGGCCCAGTCTAGCCCGGTCCGGGAGCCTTTGCAAGTCTCCTCGCTTGAAACCTGCTTGCCCGGATCATACCATGGCCCGGGTCCGGGGCGGCCCCCGCCGCCGCCCCCTTGGAGAGACGGGAGAGGAGCAGCCGCAGATGACCATCAAGCTTTCCGGGTTCGCCGACGAGGCCGGGCCGACCCTGGCCGAGCAGATCCGCGCCCACCAGGAGCTGGGCTGGGACTCGATCGAGGTCCGCATGGTCGGCGAGGGGCCGGCCGCCAAGAACTTCACGGAGATCGACGCCGCGGCCTACGCCCAGTGCAGGACCGAACTGGCCGCCGCCAAGATGGGCATCTGCTGCTTCGGCTCGCCCATCGCCAACTGGGCCCGGAAGATCACCAACCCCTTCGAGCAGGACGTCGAGAGCCTGCGCCGCTCCATCCCGCGGATGCGCGAGCTGGGCACGAAGTACATCCGGGTGATGAGCTACCCCAACGACGGCCTGTCCAAGGCCGACTGGCTCAAGGAGGCGGTCCGGCGCCTCAAGGAGCTCTCCAGGATGGCCGCCGACGGCGGCGTGATCCTGGCCCACGAGAACTGCTCCGGCTACGGCGGCGAGAGCCCGGAGATGCTCGGGGAGCTGCTCGCGGCCGTCGACTCGCCGGCCTTCAAGGTGGCCTTCGACACGGGGAACCCCGTGGCCCACACCGGGAAGAACGAGGACTGCGTCGAGGGCAAGACCTGGGCCTTCTACCAGGTCTCCAAGGCCCGCATCGTCCACGTGCACATCAAGGATGCCAAGCCGGGACCCGACGGCAAGACCGCCTTCTGCTACCCCGGCGAGGGCGCCGGCGAGACGCGGCGGGTGGTGAAGGACCTGGTCGCGAGCGGCTACAGCGGCTGGATGTCCATCGAGCCGCACATCGCCAAGGTGGTGCACCTCGGCGAGACCGGCGGCCGCCCGCTGTCCGGCTACGACAAGTACATGGAATACGGCCGGCGGATGAAGGCCATCCTGGACGAGGCGCTCAAGGGCGCGAAGTAGCCGCACGGCGGCCTTCACCACAGAGGACGCAGAGGACACCGAGGGCGACGCGGTTCTCTTGTCCGTGACGGGAGCCCTGGGCGCGACGGCCCTGTTGCCGCAGACCAATGACGTTTGCCGTCCTCTATGTCCTCAGTCTACTCTGTGGTTGGTATCCGTCGCACCGTTCCTGTAAGCTCAGCCCGGGGGCGGGTTGAGCAGGTTTCTTGCCCCGGCGAAGGTCATCTGGGCGGCCAGCGCCGCCAGCACCAGGCCGGTCAGCTTGGTGAGTATGGTGATGCCCTTGCGGCCGATCAGCCGCTCCACCGAGGAGGCCAGGAAGAGCAGCGCGCCCACCGCCACCACCGCGGCGGCCAGCGCGCCGAAGCCGGCGAAGCGCTGGAAGTTGTCCTCGGCCTGCGCGCCCATGACCAGCAGGGCTCCGGTGGTGGCCGGCCCCACGGTCATGGGGATGGCCAGGGGCACCACGGCGATGTCGCCCTCCGCGTCGGCGGCCGCCGGCGCGTCGCTGCCCCGGACCAGGCTCACCGCGGTCAGGAAGAGCAGTCCGCCGGCGCCCACCCGGAAGGCGTCCACGGTGATGCCGAAGAGCGAGAAGATCAGGTTCCCGAAGAAGTAGAGCACCGCGCAGACCGCCACGATGGCCAGGGTTACCCGCACGGCCAGTCCCCGGCGCTCGGCCTCGGTGCGCTCCCGGGTCATGGTCAGGAACATCGAGACCACGAAGAAGGGCGTGAGCAGGAAGAAGAACATGATGCCGACGCTGACCAGGTAGGCCATGGGCGGATGCCCTCCGGGTGCCGAACCCCGGCCATTCTCGGCGCCGGCCGCCGGCGCGCAAGTGCGACGCCTGGAGGCCACGGTGTGCGGCCGGTCCGGCGGCCCGCGGCCGGGGGCAGGCCGCCTCCGGGTTTTTCCGGAACCTTTCGCAGGCTGGACGGTTCATACTCCCCACGCTTGCAGCCCGGGACCGGGGGGCCATAATGACCCGGCCGGACCGGAACGACCCCGCAACCGACTGGAGACGAACCAAGATGCTCAGCCTCAGAATCATCCATGCCCTGCCGCTGGTCATCGCCCTGCTCCCGGCCGTCCCGACGGCCCGGGCCGCCTCGGCCGACATGGAATGGGCCCGCGAGAACTACTACGCCGGCCGCTACGCCGACGCCGACGCCAAGCTCCGCAAGGTCCTGGAGGGCAAGGACGAGGCCGAGGCGGCCGCCGCCCGGCTGCTCCTCGGGCGCGTCCTGCTGCTGACCGGCAAGTACGACGAGGCCGCCGCGCTCCACGCCGACGCCAAGGAGCCCTCGCCCGAGGCCCTCAACCTGCGCGGCGAGGCGCTGATGGCCCGCGGCAAGTACCAGGAGGCCGGCGAGCTCTTCCAGAAGGCCTTCGAGGCCAGCAAGGAGCGGTCCGCGGAGGCCCGCGTCAACCTCATCGAGTTCTACGAGCTGACCAACCAGCGGCCGCTGGCCGAGCTCTCCCGCGACTGGTTCTTCAAGACCTACCAGAAGGCCGGGCAGATCGGCTACACCCGGGACGGCAAGGACGTGACCGATCCGCAGGAGCTCATCTGCCTCGGCCGGGCCATGGCCAAGCGCGACCCGCAGGGCGCCATCAACGCCCTGACCGGGGCCGAGAAGGCCGACAAGCGCGAGGTCGAGCCCTTCCTCCTGTCCTACAACCTCTTCGCCGAGCGCTTTGCCTGGGGCGAGGCCGACAAGGAGCTGGCCCGCGCCCTGGCCATCAACAAGAACCACCCCGACGTCAAGCTGGCCTCGGCCTGGAAATCCTGGACGCGCGAGGACGACGCCGCCGCCGCCGAGAAGGCCATCGACGCCGCCCTGGAAATCAACCCGAACATGGCGGCGGCCAGGGTGCTGCGCGCCAGCCTGTCGCTCTTCGACGACGAGCACGACAAGGCCAGGAAGGAGATCGACGCGGCGCTGGCGGTCAACCCCAACGACCTCTCCGCGCTGGCGGTGCTGGCCGCCCTGCACTACGACCTGGGCCAGGAGAAGGAGTTCGAGGCGGCCTCCAAGCGCGTGCTGGAGATCAACCCCGGGTTCGCCGGCCTCTACCTGACCCTGGCGGGCTGCTGCGAGCGCAAGCGCCAGTTCCCGGCGGCCGAGGCCTTCTACCGCAAGGCCATGGAGCTCGACCCCCGCGACTGGCAGGGCCACTACGGCGCGGGCATGGCCCTGGCGCGCCGCGGCCAGACCGCCGAGGCCAAGGCCCTGCTGGAGAAGGCCTGGGAGCTCAACAAGTTCAACATCTTCTGCCGGAACATGCTGGTGGTCATCGACAAGCTCACCCCGCCCGAAGGGCAGGAGCCCCGGTTCGAGACCCTGACCACCGCGCATTTCGTGATCCGCGCGCCGAAGGAGGACGCCCCCCTGACGCTGCCCTACTACGGCCGGCTGCTGGAGGAGGCCTACGCGCGGATGAAGGAGCGCTACAGGTTCGAGCCCGAGGGGCCGCTGGTGGCCGAGATCTTCAACAAGCACGGCGACTTCTCGGCGCGCACCGCCGGGCTGCCCGGCATCGGCGCCGACGGCGCCTGCTTCGGCCGGTTCATGACCCTGGTGGACGCCAGGGTCTGGCAGGCCAAGTCCGTGCCCCAGTTCAACTGGGCGATCGTCGCCGAGCACGAGCTCATGCACGTCTTCAGCCTGCAGGCCAGCGGCTACCGGATCCCCCGGTGGCTGACCGAGGGCCTGAGCGTCTACGAGGAGTCCGCCCCGCGCATCGACCTGGACCGCCTCTTCCTCACCGCGGCGCAGTCCGGGCTGCTCATCAAGGTGGCGGACATGAACCGCCAGATGAGCCGCCCGAAGATCCCGGTCAACGCCATCCTCTCCTACTACCAGGCCAGCCGCATAGTTGACTACATCTACGCCAAGGGCGGAGCCGAGGGCATGGGGCGGCTGCTCGCCGACCTGCGCGCCCGGAAGAAGCCCGAGGAGGCCATCAAGTCCGCCCTGGGCATGTCCATGGAGGAGTTCGAGGCCGCGGTGCTCAAGGCCCAGAGGGACTTCGCCGCCGCCAACATCCGGATGACCCCGCAGTACGACCAGGTCCAGCTCACCAAGCTCATGGTGGACGCCAAGGAGCACCCGGAGGACCCTGAGAAGCTGGTGGCCCTGGCCGCGGCCTACGCTTCGCCGGAGATCAAGCGCTTCGACGCGGCCAAGAAGTACGCCGCCGAGGCCCTCAAGAAGGCCGGCGAGGCCGCCGGCGGCGCCGCCGCCCGGGCTCAGGCCGTCCTCGGCGTGCTGGCCTTCGAGAAGGACAAGAACTACCGCGAGAGCAAGGAGCTCTTCGGCAAGGCCCTGGCCGCCGACCCGGACAACTTCAGCGCCCGCCTCTACCTCGGCCGCATCGCGGTCAAGGAGGGCGATTGGAAGGGGGCCATCGAGCAGCTCGAGAAGGCCCGGGCCATCTACCCGCGCTGGCTGGGCAAGGGCGAGCTCAGTCTCCACGAGCACCTCTACAAGGCCTACGACGGCATCGGCGAGAAGGACAAGGCCTTGGACGTGCTTCGCGACCAGGTGGCGCTCGACAAGTTCGCGTTGGAGCCCGCCGTGCTCCTGGCCAAGCGGGCCATCGGCCTGAAGAAGTTCGACCTGGCCCAGTGGGCCTGTTTCCAGGCCATCAAGGTGGACAACTTCGCCTTCGAGCCGCACCTGGTCTGGGGCGAGGCCGCCGAGAAGGCCGGCGACATGGCTGTGGCCGAGCGGGAGTATGCCAACGCCGTGCGGGTGGATGCCACCAAGGTCGAGCCAAGGCTGGGCCTGGCCCGCGCGCTCTGGGCCCGGGACAAGAAGAACGAGGCCCGCCAGGCCGCTGCCGAGGCCGCGGCCCTGGCCAAGGATGACCCGGAGGCGATCCGCCTCACCAAGGAGTACGGCCCGCCGGAGGCCAAGCCCGAGCCGAAGCCGGAAGAGAAGCCGGTGCCGAAGGCCGAGCCCAAGCCCGCGGACAAGCCGGCCGACGAGCCGGAGCCGAAGGAGCTGCCCAAGCTCGAGAAACTGTGATTGCCGCAAAGAGGCGCAAGATGCGCAAAGGGTTTTGAACCAGGAACCAGGAACCAGGAACTGGGAACTGGGAACTGGGAACTGGGAACCATCATGCCCCTTGCGCCTCTTGCGCATCTTTGCGGCTATGCAGCTTCAGACAATCGTATCTGAGTGGTGTATAGGGGTATAGGCGATTGTCCGGTCAACCGTGCCGCTCGTTGGGAGGGCTTCCTCCGAAGTCATGGGCACCGACTTGTTCCGATTGACCTTGATCGCCGGAGCGGCCTGGCTGATCGCATTGTTCCTCGCGCCCATCGCCGCCGCCGGCGAGCCCGGCTATTCGAAGCGGGTCCTCAAGGTCGGGCCGGACAAGCAGTTCAAGACCGTCGCCGCTGCCGCCCGCGCGGTGAAGAACGGCGACACCGTCGAGATCGACGCCGGGCTCTACAAGGGCGACGTGGCCTCCTGGCACGTCAGCGACGTGATCATCCGCGGCGTCGGGGGGCTGGCCCACCTCGAGGCCGACGGCAAGGACGAGGGCGGCAAGGGCATCTGGGTGGTCGGCGGCCGCAACGTGGTCATCGAGAACATCGAGTTCTCCGGATGCAAGGTCTCAGACGATAACGGCGCCGGCATCCGGCTCGAGTCGGAAGGCCCGACGGTCATCCGCAACTGCTACTTCCACGACAACGAAAACGGAATCCTCGGCGGCCACGGCGGCTGCGAGCTGGTGGTCGAGTACTGCGAGTTCTTCCGCAACGGCCACGGCGACGGCTACAGCCACAACATGTACATCGGCAACTGCCGGAGCTTCACCCTGCGCCACTCCTACAGCCACGGTGCCAAGGTCGGCCACAACGTCAAAAGCCGCGCCTTCAAGAACGTCATCGTGTACAACAGGATCATGGACGAGGCCGACGGCTCGGCCAGCTACGAGATCGACCTGCCCAACGGCGGGCTCTCGTACATCATTGGCAACGTCATTCAGAAGGGGCCCAAGGCCCAGAACTCCGGCCTGGTCGCCTACGCCATGGAGGGCGGCAAGAACCCCGAGCAGGAGCTCTACGTCGTCAACAACACCATGGTCAACGACTTCGGCAAGGGCACCTTCGTGGCCATCCGCTCGGCCACCAAAGCTGTGGTGGCCAATAACCTCTTCATCGGTCCGGGCAAGGGCGTCGGCGGCAAGGCCGAGGAGGCGGCGAACCTCGCCACCCAGGACGGGAAGTCCGTACTGGACCGCGCCAAGTACGACTACCGCCTGGCCGAGAACTCGCCGGCCCGAGACAAGGGCACCGACCCGGGCAAGGCCGGGGACTTCGCGCTCGCCCCGGTCGCCCAATACGTGGACAAGGCCCGCGGCGAAGACCGCGCGCCGGTCGGGACCATCGACATTGGCGCCTACGAGTTCGGACACGTGGCCACGAAGAAGTTCGAGCCGGGGGCAATCGCCCTGATCGCCGCGGTGCCGCCGCCGGCGCAGCCCAAGCCGGAGCCGAAGCCAGAGCCGGCGCCGCCGGCGGTCGTAGCTGCCCCGCCCCCGTCCCCTCCTCCTCCGGTGCGCACGCCCGAGCAGATCTGCCAGGGGTGGTTGTCGATGGCCCGGAACTACAAGAACGCCGGGATGACCGAGGAGGCGGTGCGCTGCCTCAACAAGATCATCCAGGGATATCCCGACAGCCAGTGGGCGGCGCAGGCGAAAGAGGAACTGAAGAAACCGTAATTAGCCGCAAAGAGGCGCAAAGAAACGCAAGAGCGCGAGTCGGCATTCGGCTTTGGGCTTTCGGCTTTCGGAACAGCCGGACCGACGGCGAGCCGTTGTCCTGCCGTACCGAAAGCCGAAGGCCGAATGCCGAAAGCCGAACCTGTTCTAGGCCGTCAGTCCTTGATCTCCTCCAGGTTGGCCGCCTTGCGGTCGAACCGGAGCGCCCAGACCCGCCTGCCGCTCGAGTTGTTGATGAAGCAGAGTTTGAGCTCCGGGTCGTAGGCCAGAGCGTCGGAGTGGTTGAAGGGGTTGGCCTTGAAGGCCGGGTCCTTGCCGTTCTCCGAGAACTTGACGTCCAGCCAGTAGAACTTGCTGTCGTTGGGGTCCCAGGCGTAGCACGAAGCCTTGCCGTCGGGGCGCACCGCCAGCATCATGTTCAGGATCAGGTCGGAGTCCGGCAGGTACACGGCCTCGAAGGGCAGCAGCCACTGGCCGAGAGCCTTGGGTTTGGCCGGGGCGAGCTTCTCGGCCGTGCCCGAGGCGAAGTCGTACTTGAAGATCTCCTTCTCGTAGGCCATCCACAGGCAGTTGCGCTTGGAGTCGTAGACCATGCACGGTCCGTCGCACCAGGCGCCGGTGGCCTTGGGGCCGTTCCAGGGCAGCTTGTTCCACTTGCCCTCCTTGGCGTCGAAGCGGAAGAGCCCCTTGTCGGAGTAGACGACCGCGCCGGCCGGCGTGGCCTTGATGTGGCTGTTCATCGGCCCGCGGTGGTCGAGCCCCGGGAAGGGCGCCGGCTCCCACTCGCGGACCAGCGGGTTGTAGGCCCGGTCGAAGTAGAACATCTTCCCCGCGGTCTGGTCGTAGGCGTAGGCCTTGTAGGCGTGGATGGGCACGTGCCGGCGGTCGTGGAAGGACAGCGGCGTGGGCTGCTCGGCGTAGACGTTCTCGATGGGGTCGTCGGGGTGGTAGCCGATGGTCCAGAAGCCGCCGAGCACGCTGAAGTGGGCCACGTCGTCCTCGTGGCTGGTGGCATGGCCGCCGCCCCAGAGCAGGAACTGGTGGCGGTCGGTGTCGTAGGCCGAGGTGCCCCAGCGGTTGGTCGCGCCGGGAGCGTACTTGGGGAACCTGAATGCCGTCCACTGGTTGGCCGGCAGGTCGTCGAGGAACTTCTTCGCGGCGGCCGGGTCAGGGACCGCGGCCTTCTCCCAGATCTCCGGCGAGATGGTGTTCCAGACGTAACTGCCGGAGAAGGGCGCGGCCGAGGCGTCCTCGGCGCCGGCGGCGGGCTTGGCCGGGTCGACCTTCGCCGCCCAGACGGTGTTCTTCTCCTGGCAGACCAGGACGTCGCCCTCGGCCACCGCGCCGACCTGGAACTCGCGGGCGTTCACGCTCGGGCCGGCGCCCTTCATGAGCGGCGTCCAGGCGTTGGCCGCCGTGTCGTAGGTCCAGATCTCCTGGGCGAGCGGCGTCCGGCTGTAGCCGCCGGCGACGACGATCTTCTTGGCGCCTGGCAGCCAGCCGGTGATGTGCCCGGCCCGCGGCGAGGGGCACTTCGCCGGGAAGCGCTGCTCCCAGCTGCGCGTCTTGCAGTCGTAGACCCAGGTGTCGGAGAGCGCCCGGTCGAGGCCGTCGCCTCCGAAGAGGACGATCTTGCCGTTGGCGGCGTCGAAGGCGATCTGCGAGCGCGCCCGGCCCGGAGGCTCTGGCCAGAGCGCGTCGACGGCCTGTTCGAAGATCTCGCGCGCCGAGCGCACCGCGGCGATCTTCTCGGGGGTGATCGCTCCGGAAAGGCTCGGCCCGGCGGCTTTCACGGCCGCGGCCGCGGCGGTCAGGCGCTTGACGGCGACTTCACCGACGGTCTTCTCGCTGCCGGCCAGCCCCGCGGCGCCGACCTCGCCGGCGAACTTCTCGGCGGCGGCGGCCAGTTCCGCGGCCTTGGCGACGAGATCGACCTTGGCCTCGGCGGGAGTCTCGGCGGTCGCGTGACGGCTCGAGGTCCGGCCGAGCAGGTCCTTGGACTGCCAGCGCAGGTCCTTGGACTTGGCGAAGAGCTCCTTGAGCTTCGGCGAGCCGAACTCGAGCTTGCGCCACTCGTTCTTGGCGATGTCAAAGACCCAGGTGGAGATGTCGGCGCTGCCGCCCTCGCCGCCGGCGTGGAGGATTTCCTTGTTAATGGGATCGTAGGCCATCGAGCCCCACAGGCGGCACTTCTCGCGCGGCTTAGCCTCCAGGTCCTTCCAGGTGCGGCCGGCGACGTCGTAGGCGATGGTCTTGTTCCACATGTAGGCGTAGACCGTGCCGCCGGCGCCGCCCTCGGGCACGTAGCAGTACTCGCCGTAGGTCTTGCCGTTGTGCCACTGGCCGCCGGCGCCGGGCCGGAGGAACTCGCCGTCCTTGTAGAAGGGCGAGCCGCCGCTGTAGCCGTGCTTGGAGCGCTCCTTGGCGTACTGCTCGCCGAGCGGCCCGGACTCGGGCCGGTCCTTCTCCATTCCCGGAGGATAGGCGTTGAACCACTTGGCCTGGGCCAGGTCGAACTCCTCGGTGTCGTAGTGGCGCGGGCCCTCGCCGCCGGTGTGCTGCACCCCGGTGGCGGCCACGAACTTTCCGGCCTTTGACGCCCACACGAAGACCGGCTGCTCGCGGGCGCCGGTCTTCATCTCGAGAATCTTCACCCAGGTGTTGGCCGGGGCGTCCTTGAGCGCCGCCGGCAACTCCGGGGCCTTGACTGCCGGGGCTTCCCCCGCGATGGCCGCCTGTAGGGGCACGGCATGCCGTGCCCCTACCCCTACCGCCGTCAAAACGCCCCCGCCGCCAACCGCCAGGACCGTACCGGTCACCACCGCCACCAGCTTGATCTTCGTGAGGATCATGGTCTTCGAGACTCCTTTCGTCAGGGCGAGGACCGCCGGAGACGCTGCCGCTCCCGAGGCCGAGGCGGCCACCGCCGCGGTGAGTCCTGCCGGCAGCGCCGCGCCGGGCGCGTGGGCGGCGAGCAGCTCGCCTAGGGCCACCGCCGAGTAGCCCACGCCGGCCGCACCGAGCCGCTCGCGCAGGCGCGAGAGCCCCCGGCCCAGCCGGCTGGCCACCGTGCCCTCGGCGCAGCCCAGCTGCCGGGCGACCTCCGCGCGCGAGCAGCCCTCCAGGTAGGTGAGCACCAGGACCTCGCGCTCGCCGGACGGCAGCCGGTCGAGCGCGGCGTCGAGCCGAGGCCCGATGCGCGCCCAGGCTTGCTGGTCGGCGCGGTTCCTCTCCTCTGCAGCCATAACAGCGGCCTCCTCTTCCCGGCGCCGACGGCGCTCCTCGGCGCGGCGGAACTCACCGGCGGCCAGCGTCGCCGCGCGGTGGAGCCACCCGCCGAGCGAAGCGTCGCGCGGCAGCGACCGGGCTTTTCTCAGGAGAACGAGGAAGGTGGCCTGGGCGGCGTCCTCGGCGGCATGCGCGTCGCCGAGCGCGCGCAGGCAGGCGTTGTAGACCATCCGGCCGTGCGCAGCCGCGGCGGCACCCAGCGCCTCCTCGGCGCGGGAACCGCCGGCAGCCAACCCGGCCAGGATTTCAGCGCTGGTCACTGCCCGTGCTCCCTCCATTCATGTCTACACGGCCGCAGAGGAGTAGTTCTGTTCCCGGAAACCGTAAGAGGGAATCTACCTTTCCGACGGGATGCCTTTAGGCGCTACCGGAGGATTGAGGTGGCGTCTCAGCATGCTGCCCACCGAAAACGCCACAATCAGAATCAGAACGGAGAGGATCAGATAACTCGCGATGCTATCCAGCACATGCCCGGTACCCGATGGCGAGATCACGAAACAGATCAATGCGAAGAACAATAGCACTCCCGATGCTGTAAAAGCAAGCCAAGGAGGATGGACCCAGAGGAGGATGGGCGTCGCGAAAACACCAAGGATTGCGGCGTAGACGAAGGCTTTCAGCAGTAGAGCTTTCACGTCGATCATTCCTGGCTCCGATCCTAGTCTGTCGCGACGGTAGCCTACTTGATAACCCCCAACTCCCTCCCCACCTTGACGAACGCCGCCACCGCTCGCTTGACGTGTTCGGTCTCGTGGGCGGCCGATAGCTGGACGCGGATCCGCGCGGCGCCCTGGGGCACGACCGGATAGCTGAAGCCGATCACGTAGATGCCTTCCGCGAGCATGCGCTCGGCCATCTGCCCGGCGAGCTTGGCGTCGCCGAGCATCACCGGGACGATGGGGTGGACGCCCGGGCGGATCTGGAAGCCGGCGGCGGTCATCTCCCGGCGGAAGAGCGCGGTGTTCTCGCCGAGCTTGCGGCGGAGGTCGTTCGAGCCGGCGATCAGCTCGACGGCGCGGAGCGAGGCCGCGGCCACGACCGGGGCGACGGTGTTGCTGAAGAGATAAGGCCGCGAGCGCTGGCGCAGGAGGTCGACGATCTCCTTCCGCGCGGCGGTGAAGCCGCCGGAGGCGCCGCCCAGCGCCTTGCCGAGCGTGCTCGTGACCACGTCGATCCGGCCCATGACCCCGCAGTGCTCGATGCTCCCGCGGCCGCCATCGCCGATGAAGCCGGTGGCGTGCGAGTCGTCGACCATGACCATGGCGCCGTGCAGCTCGGCCAGGTCGCAGATGGCGCCCAACGGCGCGATGTCTCCGTCCATGCTGAAGACGCCGTCGGTGGCCACCATCCGGCGCCTGGCGCCCGCGGCCTCCTTGAGCTTGGCCTCCAGGTCGGCCATGTCCATGTGCTTGTAGCGCAGCCTGGTAGCCTTGCATAGGCGGATGCCGTCGATGATGCTGGCGTGGTTCAGCTCGTCGGAGATGATCGCGCACTGGTCGTCGAGCAGCGTCTCGAAGAGCCCGCCGTTGGCGTCGAAGCACGACGAGTAGAGGATGGCGTCATCGAAGCCCAGGAAGCGGGCCACCGCGGCCTCGAGCTGCTTGTGGACGCCCTGGGTCCCGCAGATGAAGCGCACCGAGGACAGCCCGAAGCCCCAGCGGTCCAGCGCCGCCTTGGCCGCCTTGACCAGCTCCGGGTGGTTGGCCAGGCCCAGGTAGTTGTTGGCGCAGAAGTTGAGCACCTCGCGCTCGCCTCCGCCCGGCGAGGCCGCCCGGATCGTCGCGCCCTGCGGCGAGGAGAGCACCCGCTCGCCCTTCCAGGTGCCGGCCGAGCGGATGGATTCGAGGAGCTCAACGTACTGGGCGCGGGACGCTTCGAACATGGCGTGGTCTCCTGTCGGCTGACGCGGGAATGGTAGCGGGTCGCGCCGGTCCGCGCAAGGCTCTCGCGCCGCGGCTGCGACCGTCGCAGGAATCGTAGAAATCCAACCAAGAGGACGCAGAGGACGCGGAGGACGGCAGGTACTTGTTGTGCGTGGCCATGGCCAATACCCGCCCAGAGGAGACTTCCGCGGCTGGCGGCTCCGGGTTGTCCTCCGTGTCCTCCGCGTCCTCTGTGGTTCAGATCCTGCGGTCACTGTCTGCAGTTCCTGAAAATGGTCCTGCGCCGCGGCCTCCGCCCTTGCGCCGCCCCTGCCGCGGGCGGATAATCCCAGCCAGCCCGCCATCGACGCGGGGCCTGCGGAGGGACGGCTGCATGAAATTCGGTGAGATCCTGGGCCTCGGGCTGGCCTTCCTGGCGGCCGTTCTGGCCGGCCGAGGCGCCGCGGGTGCCGAGCCCGCCTCCGCGATGGTCGGCGCCGACGGGCGGATCCACGTCTCGCGCGGGCGGACCGCCGTAGTCAGCCTGGGCGCCGGGCTCTACAACCCGCAGTGGGCCTCAGCCGAGGCGGTCGCGGACGCGAAGGACGCGGCCGAGTCTCCCCGCCGCGCCCTGAGGCTGGGGGTGCCCGGCGGCGGCGTCATCAAGGGCACGGCGGCAGTGGCCGCCGAAGGCGGGCTGCTCTCCGCCGAATACGTCTTCACCCCGGAGCAGGACGTCGCGCTCAACTCGCTGCACGTCCACGCCGACTTCCCCATAGCCGCGCTGGCCGGCGGTTCCTGGAAGACCGACAGCAAGAACGGCACCTTCCCGCGCGACTTCGGCGAGATGATCCTGGCGAGCGGCCCGACCAAGTCGCTGGCGCTCGAGTTCCCCTCCGGCGAGAAGCTGGAGTTCAGCTTCCCGGAGCCGACGCCGGTCCTGCTCCAGGACAATCGCAAGTGGGGGCCGAGCTTCGTCCTGCGCATCATCCGCGCCTCCGAGAAAGGGCAGCCCTTCAGGAAGGGCGTTCCCGTCAAGCTCGCCTTCAAGCTCGCCGCGCCGGGAGGGATCACCGTGGAGCACGACGCGCCGGTCACCATCACCGCCGGACCCGATTGGATACCGCTCGACCTCGCGCTCGACATCGAACCGGGCTCGGCCCTCGACTTCTCGAAGCTCACCGGGCTCGACGCGCCGGCCGGCAAGCACGGCTGGCTCCAGGCCAGGGAGGACGGCACCTTCCGCTTCGAGAAGCTGCCCGAGCGGCCCCAGCGCTTCTGCGGGGTCAACTTCTGCTTCTCGGCGCTCTTCATCACCCGCGACCAGGCCGACCGGCTTGCCGAGCGCCTCTCGCGCCTGGGCTACAACACCGTCCGGGTGCACCACTACGAGGCCGAGCTCACCGAGAAGGCCGACCGCACCAAGCTCAGCCCGGACAAGGCCGAGCAGCTCGACTACCTGCTGGCCGCCTTCCTGAAGCGCGGCCTCTACGTGACCACCGACCTCTTCGTCTCGCGGCCGGCCGACGTCGAGCGCTTCTGCCCCGGCGTCGAGGCCGTCAGGCGCGACCGGATGAACGCCTACAAGCTGCTGGTGCCAGTCAACGAGGCGGCCTGGGAGGACTGGAAGGCCTTCTCCCGGAACTTCCTGGCCCACGTCAACCCGCACACCGGCCGGGCCTACAAGGACGAGCCGGGGCTGGCCTGGCTCTCGCTCATCAACGAGGGCAACCTGGGCAACTACGTGGGCCTGATGAAGGAGATCCCCGACTACCGGAAGGCCTGGAACCGGTGGCTCGCCGCCGAGTACCGGGACCGCGCCGGCCTGGCCGCCGCCTGGGGAGCGGTACTCAAGGAGGGTGAGGACCCCGCCGCCGGCTCGGTGGCCCTTGACGGCAACTTCTATGACCAGGATGCCCGCGGCCGCGACCTGGTCCGGTTCCTGTCGAGGGTCGAGGCCGACTTCGTCGCCCGGGCCACGAAGTTCCTGCGCGAGGAGCTCGGCTGCAGGGCGCTCCTCACCAACGCCAACGGCTGGACCAACCCGGCCACTCTGCAGGGCGCGCGCGCCGCCATGGACTACGTCGACGACCACTTCTACGTGGACCACCCGCACTTCCTGGAGCAGCCCTGGCGGCTGCCCAGCCGCTGCGGCAACACCAGCCCGGTGGCCGGCGGGGCCTCCGGAGGCCGGCACGTGGCCTTCACGCGGCTGCTCGACAGGCCCTGGACGCTCTCGGAGTACAACTACTCGGCGCCGGGGCGCTACCGCGGGGTCGGCGGGATCCTCACCGGCTCGATGGGCGCCATCCAGGACTGGGGCGTGATCTGGCGCTTCGCCTACAGCCACAACCGCGACAACCTCATGAAGCCGGGCAAGCTCAACTACTTCGACATGGCCGCCGACCCTCTGGGGCAGGCCGCCGAGCGGGCCAGCCTCTGCCTCTTCCTCCGCGGGGACATGAAGAGGGCTCCGCACGCCCTGAGCATCGCCATGACGCCGGAGGACCTGGCCAGGCCTCCCGCGAAGGTCCCGATGGTCGCCCCGGGCTGGAGCTGGGCGGCGTGGGTGGCGCGCGTCGGCACCCGGGTGGTCAAGGACCCGGCCGCGCCGCTGGCCGACGAGCTGGTCCTGCCGCTGGGCTGGGCGACCCCGGCGAGCGCCTACGCCAAGGCCAAGACCGCCGCCGACGCCGGCGACCCGTACAAGCTCTCCGGCGACAGGCTCGCCGGGCTGCTCCGCGAGCGCGGCATCCTCAGGGACGGCAACCCCACCGACCCGGCCAAGAACGTCTTCCAGAGCGAGACCGGCGAGCTGACCATCGATGGGCCGCGCGACACCATGACGCTGGACACGCCGCGCACCGCCGGCGGCTTCGCGCCGGCCGGCGCGAAGATCGTCACCAGGAGCGGTGTCGAGGTCGCGGTCCAGGACGTCGAGGCCACCGTCTGGGCGAGCGCCCTCGACGATGCGCCCATCGCGACGAGCCGGCGGCTGCTCGTCACCCACCTGACGGACCTCCAGAACACCAGGATCCGCTACGCCGAGCGCGCCCGGCAGACGCTCCTCGACTGGGGCGAACTGCCGCACCTGGTCCGGGCCGGCAAGGCCGAGGTGCGGCTGAAGCTCAAGGAACCGGGCAAGTTCAAGGTCTGGGCCCTGGCCACCAGCGGCAAGCGCCTGGTCGAGGTCCCGGCCAGGGTCGACGGCGAGCATCTCGTCTTCACCGCCGACGTGGCCTGCGCCAGGGACAGGAGCGCGGTGATGTGCTACGAGGTGGCCGAGTAGGGGCGCAACAGCCCGCTCCGCCGAAGCAGCCGCTTCGGCTGCGAAGGCTGGATGCTGCGCCCCTACTTCATCTTCAGCGCCAGGTACACGGCCCGCCCGCGGTAGCGGACCTTGAGCAGCGTGGTGTCGACGTCGGCCCCCAGGGCCTTCTTCAGTTCGGGGACGCTGTTGACCGGCTTCTTGTTGACCTCCTCGATGATCACTCCGGGTTCGAAGCCGGCGTTGGCGGCGGGGCTCCTGGGCTTGACCTCCACCACCACCACGCCGGCGGCGTTCCGGCGCAGGCCCAGCTGTTCGCGGATCTCGGGGGTCAGCTCGCGGACGACCAGGCCCAGCTTCTCGAGCGTCTCCGTGCCGGTCTCGGAGGCCTCCACCTCCGGGGTGCGCTCGGCCACCTTGGCCTGGACGGTCTGCGGCTTGCCGTCGCGGTAGAGCTTGAGCTCCACGGTGCGGCCGACGCCCGCGAAGCCCACCGCGTTGAGGAACTCCTCGGCGCTGCCGACCTCCTTGCCGTTGAAGCCGACGATCACGTCGCGCTCCTGGATGCCGGCCTCGGCCCCGGGGCTGTCCGGGAAGACCTCGGCGACCAGCGCGCCGGAGGGCCTGGGCAGCTTCAGAGCCCTGGCCATGTCCTCGGTGACGTCCTGGGGGCGCACGCCCAGCCAGCCGCGGATGACCTTGCCGTGCGCGATCAGGTCGCTCATGATCGTCCGGGCCATGTTGATGGGGATGGCGAAGCCGATGCCCATGCTGCCGCCGGAGCGGCTGTAGATGGCGGTGTTGATGCCGACCACCTCCCCGTCCAGGTTGGCCAGCGGCCCCCCGGAGTTGCCGGGGTTGATGGCCGCGTCGGTCTGGATGAAGTCCTGGTTCTGGATGTCGACCACCTTGGTGCGGCCCAGCGCGCTGACCACTCCGGAGGTGACGGTCTGATCCAGGCCGAAGGGGTTGCCGATGGCCAGCACCCACTCGCCGACCTCGAGCCTGCCGCTGTCGCCCAGCCGGGCCGCCGGCAGATCCTTGCCCTCTATCTTGATGACCGCCACGTCGGAACGTTCGTCGGCGCCGACCAGCTTGGCGTCGAAGGTGCGCTTGTCGGCCAGCTGGACCCTGATCCGGTCGGCCTGCCCGACCACGTGGTTGTTGGTCAGGATGTAGCCGCGCGCGTCGACGATCACGCCGGAGCCCTGGCCGCGCTGGACCCGTTCCTGGGGCTGGGGGCGCAGCGGCCGGCCGGGCTGGCCGAAGAAGCGCCGGAAGAAGTCGTCCTCGAACTGGTTCCAGTCCTCGTTCTGGTAGGTCTGGGCCTTCTGGAAGACCTCGATGTGGACCACCGCGGGCATGACCGCCCTGGCACTGGCCACGAACGGCCGGCTGAACTCCTTGCCGGCCGTGGGGACGGCCGGCGCCCCGGATGCGGCGGCGGCCTCGGCGGCGTGCGACGTCCGCGGGGAGAGGTCCAGGTCCGCCGGGGCGGGCTCGCGCCTGACCAGGACGGCCGCGGCCAGCGCCCCCAGCAGCGCCGACGCCGCCAGCCCCAACGCCCACCTGAGGTTGGATGCACCGCCATTCATGTCGCTTCCTCCCATGGCCTGGCTGCCCCCGACTCAGGCAGGGGCTACTCTTTGCCTTTAGCGTCCTTGCGGGACTTCTTCTCCGCGCCCTTGGCGGCCGGCGCCGGTGCGGGAGGGGTCTCCCTGGCGCCGTCGCCGCCGGACTTGGATCCGCCGCCCGCGTCCCCGGCCGCCGGGGCCTTGTCGCCCTTGGCCTTCTCCCGATAGGAGTCCGAACGATAGTCGGTGCAGTAGAAACCGGAGCCCCGGAAGATTATTCCGGCGCCGGTGCCGATCAGGCGCTCGACGCCCTTGCCGCACTCCGGGCAGCGCCGGACGGGCTTGGCGGTGATGGACTGGAACTGCTCGAAGGTGTGCTGGCACGTCTTGCAGCGGTACTCGTAGGTGGGCACGATGACAGGACCTCCTGATGCGGGTGCCGGTTTCTTTCCGGACGGCGATTATATGCCGACGCCCGTTCCGGTCACGGCCATTTTCGCCGGACTGCCCCCGGCGGCGGCCCCGCTGCGGGCCCGGCCTGCAACTTTCCAGGCAACCGGCCATTTCCGGGGTATAATCCGGGAGTCGCCGGACAGATCGCGATCCGGCTGCGGGGGATTCGCCACATGCTGACATCGTTGAGAGTTGCGGCCGGCGCCGTGCTGGCCGCGGTCGTCCTGCTGACTGCCGGGGCCGCCCGGTCCCCGGCCGGCGAAGGCCCGGGCAAGGGACGGCCGGACGCCGGCGCGCCCGTGCCGGTCAAGGCCGCGGTTGCCGAGAAGAAGGCCATGCCGGTGGAGATCGGCACCTTCGGGACGGTCGAGGCCAACGCCACGGTCACCATCAAGCCGCAGGTCACCGGGGTCATCAGGGAGGTCCTCTTCCGGGACGGCCAGGCGGTCACCAAGGGCGGCAAGGATTCCCAGACCGGCGAGACGACCAAGCCCACGCCCCTCTTCAAGATCGACGACCGGCCATTCCAGGCCGAGCTGGATCGCGCCAACGCCCAGCTGGAGAACGCCCAGAACGAGTTCAACCGCCAGAAGGAGCTGACCGAGAGCGGCGGGACCACCAAGAGCGCCATGCAGCAGGCCGACGCCAACCTCAAGGCCGCGCAGGCCGCGGTCAAGAGCGCCGCGCTGAACGTCGAGTACTGCACCATCAACTCGCCGATCGACGGGCGCGCCGGGGCCTGCCTGGTGGATGCCGGCAACCTGGTCAAATCCGGCGACGCCGCCCTGGTGGTTATCAACCAGATCCGCCCGGTCCAGGTGAGCTTCTCCGTGCCCCAGCAGAACCTGGCCGAGATCCGCAAGCGCATGGCCGAGGGGGTCCTGAAGGCCAACGCCTCCATCCCCGGCCAGCCCGCGCCCGAGACCGAGACGGGCGAGCTCACCTTCGTGGACAACGCCGTGGACCGGACAACCGGAACGATCCGGCTGACGGCGGTCTTCGACAACCAGGGAGAGCGGCTCTGGCCGGGGCAGTTCGTAACCGTTCGGATCGTCCTCCGCAGCGAACCCGACGCGGTGGTGGTGCCCAGCGCGGCGGTCCAGAACGGCCAGAAGGGCCAGTACGTCTTCGTGATCAAGGACGACGGCACGGCCGAGAACCGTCCGGTGACCGTCGACCGGGAGCTGGGCACGGAGAGCGTCATCTCCCGGGGCCTGGCGGCCGGTGAGCGGGTGGTGACCGACGGCCAGCTCCGGATCCTGCCGGGGGCCAAGGTCAGCGTGGTGGGCAAGGACGCCAGCCCGGAGATGCCCAAGGCCGGCGGCGCCGGCAAGGGCGAGACCGGCGAACCCGCCAAGCCCGCCAAGTCCGCCAAGCCCGGCGCCCGCCCGGGCGGAGTTCCCGGCGCATGAACATAGCCGCCACCTTCATCCGCCGCCCGGTCATGACCTCGCTGGTCATGGCCTCGTTTCTGCTCTTCGGGCTGATGGCCTACCGGCAGCTGCCGGTCAGCGACCTGCCCAACGTGGACTTTCCGACCATCAACGTGTCGGCCAGCCTGCCGGGGGCCAGCCCCGAGACCATGGCCTCCTCGGTGGCGCTGCCGCTCGAGAAGCAGTTCTCGACCATCGCGGGCATCGACTCGATGTCCTCCTCGAGCTCGCAGGGCCGCACCCAGATATCCCTGCAGTTCGCACTCACCCGGGACATCGACGCCGCCGCCCAGGACGTCCAGGCAGCCATCGCCCGCTCGCTGCGCAGCCTGCCGGCGGAGATGCCCTCGCCGCCGTCCTACAACAAGTCGAACCCGGCCGACTTCCCGTTCCTGTTCATCGCCCTGACCAGCCCCACCCTGCCGCTCGCCAAGCTCAACGAGTACGGCGAGACCATGATGGCCCAGCGCATCTCCATGGTCAGCGGCGTGGCCCAGGTGCAGGTCTTCGGCTCGCAGAAGTACGCCGTCCGGGTGCAGCTCGACCCCCGGGAGCTGGCCTCGCGGGGCATCGGCATCGATGAGGTCGCCGGGGCAGTCGAGCGTTCGAACGTCAACATGCCCACCGGCACGCTGTGGGGCCCGGAGCGGTCCTTCACGGTCAAGGCCACCGGGCAGCTGCTCGAGGCCGAGGACTACCGGCCGGTGGTGGTCACCTACCGCAACGGCGCGCCGGTGCGGCTGGGCGAGCTGGGCCGGGTCTACGCCGGGGTGGAGAACGACAAGTCCGCGGCCTGGTTCTGCACCCCCGAGGGGCAGAACCGGGCCATCGTCCTGGCCATCCAGCGCCAGCCCGGGGTCAACACCGTGGCGGTGGCCGAGGCGGTCAAGGAGCTCCTGCCCAGCTTCAAGGCCAAGCTGCCGGCCTCGGTGAGCTACCGGGTGTTCCGCGACTCCAGCGAGGTCATCAAGGAGTCGGCCTTCGACGTGCAGTTCACCATGCTGCTGACCATGGCCCTGGTGGTCATGTCCATCTTCATCTTCCTGCGCAACGTCTCGGCCACGGCCATCCCCAGCGCGGCGCTGCCCATGGCCATCGTGGGCACCTTCGCGGCCATGTACGCGCTGGACTACAGCCTGGACAACCTGTCGCTGATGGCCCTGACCCTGTCGGTGGGCTTCGTGGTCGACGATGCCATCGTCATGCTCGAGAACATCTTCCGGCACATGGAGATGGGCAAGCCCCGCTGGCAGGCGGCGCTGGACGGAGCCCAGGAGGTCGGCTTCACCATCGTGTCCATGACCCTGTCGCTCTCGGCGGTCTTCATTCCGGTGCTCTTCATGGGCGGGCTGATCGGGCGGCTGTTCCGGGAGTTCGCCGTGACCATCGGCGTGGCCGTGCTCATCTCCGGCTTCGTCTCCCTGACCCTGACGCCCATGCTCTGCAGCCGGTTCCTGAAGCCGCCGGCCGAGGTGCAGCACGGGCGGCTCTTCATCTGGTCGGAGCAGGTCTTCAACTGGTGCCGGGACCTCTACGGCCGATCGCTCTATCCGGTGCTGCGCCACCGCCTGGCCACGCTGCTGGTGTCGCTGGCCATCCTGGCCGGCACGGTGTGGCTGTTCATGGTCGTGCCCAAGGGCTTCGTGCCCAGCGAGGACCGCGACCAGATCATGGTCCAGACCGAGGGGCCGGAGGGCGTCAGCTACATCTCGATGCTCGAGCACCAGCAGCAGCTCGCCGAGGTGGTCCGGCAGGACCCGGACGTGCTCTGCTTCATGTCCAGCGCCGGCCCGGGCGGGCCCGGCGGCGGCGGCAACAACGGGCGCATGTTCATCGCCCTGAAGCCCCGCCACGACCGCGTGCGCAGCGCCGACCGGATCATCCAGGAACTGCGCCCGAAGCTCGGGGCCGTGCCGGGCATCAAGGCCTACCTCCAGAACCCGGTGACCATCCCGGTGGGCGGGCGCATGTCCAAGGGCCAGTACCAGTACACCCTGCTGGGCCCGGACACCGCGGAGCTCTACTCCGGCGCCGAGAAACTCATCGCCCGGATGCGCGGGATGCAGGAGCTCCAGGACGTGACCAGCGACATGCAGCTCAAGAACAGCGAGCTGACCGTGATCATCGACCGCGACCAGGCCGCGGCCCTGGGGCTTTCCGCGGCGCAGATCGAGACGGCGCTGTCCTACGCCTACGGCTCCCGGCAGGTCTCGACCATCTATGCGGCCAACGACGACTACCCGGTGATCATGGAGCTGCTGCCCGAGTACCAGCGCGGTCCGGAGGCGCTCGGCTGGCTGTACGTGCGCTCCTCGGCCGGGCAGTTGGTGCCCCTGAAGGCGGTGGCCGCCCTGAAGGAGAGCGTGGGGCCGCTGTCCATCAACCACACCGGCCAGCTGCCCTCCGTGACCATCTCCTTCAACCTCCAGCCGGGCGTGTCGCTGGGCGCGGCCACCGCCGCGGTACAGGCGGCGGCCCGCGAGGCTCTCCCCGACACGCTCAGCGGCAGCTTCCAGGGCACCGCCCAGGCCTTCCAGGACTCCCTGCGCGGCATGGGTTGGCTGCTGGCGCTCGCCGTGCTGGTCATCTACGTGGTCCTGGGCATCCTCTACGAGAGCTACTGGCACCCCATCTCGATCCTATCGGCGCTGCCCTTCGCCGGCTTCGGCGCGCTGCTGACTCTGCTGGTCTTCCGCGCGGACCTGTCCATCTACGCCTTCGTGGGCATCATCATGCTGGTGGGGCTGGTCAAGAAGAACGGCATCATGATGGTGGACTTCGCGGTGGAGGCCGAGCGCCGCGGCCGGCCGCCCCTCGAGGCCATCCATGAGGCCTGCATGGTCCGCTTCCGGCCGATCATGATGACCACCATGTGCGCGCTGATGGCCGGGCTGCCCATCGCCCTGGGCTTCGGTGCCGGCGCCGAGGCCCGGCGGCCACTGGGCCTGGCGGTGGTCGGCGGGCTGCTCTTCTCGCAGAGTCTGACCCTTTACGTCACGCCGGTCTTCTACCTCTACATGGACAGCCTGCACCGCTTCATGGGCCGGGTCTTCGGGACCGGGACGGCCGCCCCCGAGGCGGCCGGCCCGGGCTGAAGGCAGTTGCGTCCGGCCGCGGCCGGGCTACCATACTGGGCTTCGGGGGGAGGCAATGGCTGACGAATCGGTCCAGGTGCTCAGATCCGGCGGGGCCCGCCAGGGCAGCGCCACGGGTCTCGACATCCTTGACCTGGCCTCGCTCTTCCAGGCGCTGGCCGCCAACCGGCGCACCGGCACCCTCAAGGTGGCCAACGACGCCGGCGATGAGGCCCACGTGTACTTCCAGGAAGGTTCGCTGCGCCTGACCAGCTCGCCCGTGCCGGGCTCCAGCTGCCTGGAGGACGCGATGCTCAAGGCCCGGCTGGTGGACAAGGCCGGCCTGGCCGCCATCCGCGAGGCCGCCCAGGCGGCCGGCCGCAGCGCGGCCCAGCTGATCATCGCCGACGAGAGCTACGACCACGGCCGCCTCAAGAAGCTGCTGATCGGCCAGGTCACCGACCGCGCGGCCGACCTGCTGGCCTGGCGGCGGATCCACAACGAGTTCTTCCCGGGCAAGATCGCCGGCGACCGCCTCGATCCGGAGCTGGCCGCCTACTCGCCGGGGGTCATCGCCGACGGCATCCTGCTGGAGGCCGCGCGCCGCCAGGACGAGTGGGAGCGCATCCGCCAGGTCTTCGACCCGGCCGCCGACGTGTTCGAGCTGGTGCCCGACCGCCCGCGCATCGAGGCCCGCGAGGCATGGAAGGAGCTGGCCGCCATCGTCGACGGCCAGCGCGACGTCTCGGAGATCGCCGCGCTTTCCACCCTCAACGGGTTCGAGGTCTGCCGCGGGCTGCTGGACATGGTCGAGAACGGCCTGGTCCGGGTGCGCCCGCCGGCCGAACTGGCGCGCATGGGCGACCTGGCCGCCGCCGGCGGCGACTGGGCCAAGGCCCTGCGCCTTTTCCGCCGGGCCTGGACCGTCGATGACACGCGCAACGACCTGCTGGTCAAGATCGCCACGGCCTGCGAGGCCCTCGGAGACGTCAAGTCGGCCCGCTCCAGCCTGATGGCCTTCGTCACCCGCAGCCTGGAGCTGGGGGCCGGGGCCGAGGCCGCCGCGGCCTGCCGGCATCTCATCCGCCTGGACCCCGAGAACCCCGAGCCGCGGGCCAAGCTCTTCCGCATACTGCTGGAGGGCGGCGACCGCGCGGAGCTGGCGGCCTGCGGCCGCGAGCTGGCCCTGATCTACGAGAAAGAGAAGGCCCTGGACGCGGCCGCCACGCTGCTGGCCAAGCTCCGCGAACTCTTCCCCGACGACCACGCGATCGCCGAGATCGCCGCCCGCGTCCGGCTGGCGGCCGCCGAGCGCACCGAGGCCATCCTGGAATTCGAGCAGCTGGCCGAGAGCTACCTGGCCAACGGCGACCTCGAGAACGCCGAGCGCACCTTCCGCAAGATCGTCTACGAGATCGACGAGGAATGCCTGGAGGCGCGCATCCAGCTGGCCGAGTGCCTGATCAAGATGGGGCGCACCGACGAGGCGGTGAGCGAGTACAACAAGATGGCCGCCGTGCTCTCGCGCACCGGGGTCATCGCCGAGGCCGCGCGGCTGCCCTTCGAGCTGCGCATCAACCGCCGGATCGCCGAGCTGGATCAGACCAACGTCAGCGCCCGGGAATGGCTGGCCGAGGCCTACGCGGGCCGCAAGGACCAGAAGAACTCACTGGCCTGCTTCGAGCAGCTGGCGGCCATCCACCGCGCCGCCAAGGACACCCGCAAACTGGCCGCGACCCTCCGGCGGGCGGTGGAGCTCTTCCCCAAGGAGCTGGCCTGCCGCGAGCGGCTGGCCGACTGCTACCTGAACGAGCACGACAGCCGCGACAAGGCCAAGAACGAGCTGGCCGCCCTGTGCCAGGCGGCCTGGGAGCAGCAGGCCTTCGACGTCGGCTTCCGCGCCGCCGAGAAGCTGCTGGAGATCGACGCCTTCCACATGCCCGCGCACATCATCAAGGCCAACGCCCTGCTCTCGCGCGGTGACCGGCCGGGGGCGGCCAACCTGCTCTTCGACGTGGCCCGGGCCTTCGCCGCCGTCGGCCACTCCGGCGACGCCATAGAGGTGCTGGGCGCCGTGCTGGGCATCGAGGCCTCGCGGGCCGAGGCCCAGCGCCTGCTGGCCAGGATGCTCGACAAGTCCGAGGACATCGACGGGGCCATCGACCACTACCGCCTGGCCGCCCGGCAGGAGATCCAGGAGGCCAACTACGGCCTGGCCCGCGCCGACCTGGAGCGCCTGCTGGTGCTCGACCCCGGCGACGCCGAGGCCAAGGCGTTGCTGGCCAAGCTGCCCAAGGCCCCCGGGAAGCAGCCGTAGGCAGGAACGGCGACCATCTCACCAAACCGCCAAGCAGCCAAGTCGCCAGGAACAACGCTGACAGGCACACCCCGCTTGCCGCTGCCCCCGGTGTCCTGCCTGATTCCCCCAGCCGCCTTCGTCGCGCGATTTTCCTGGCCGCCGGGATAGAATGCCGGCGTGGCCACCAAGGAGATGAGACGCGGCGAGGCGCCTCCGCCCGGCCGCGGTGACACGCAGGCCTCGCGCCTGGAGCTCGTCCACCGCGTCGCGGAGAGCGCCTTCCTCGGCCGCCTACGCGCCGCCCTTTGGGCCTCTGCCCAAGCCCCCAACCCCCAACCCCCAACCCCCCCCTCGACAACATCGCTCGGGGCCCTGAGCCTGTCGAAGGGCAACCCGCCGGTCTCCGTCTCCGGCCTCTGGGGCTCGGCCCCGGCGCTGGTGCTGGCGGCGCTGGCGCGGCCACTGCCGGTTGAAGGCGGGAGGTTGAAGGTTGAAGGCAGTGGCGGCCAATCAGCGTCCCTCCACCCTCCACCCTCCACCCTCAACCTTCCACCCTCAACCCTCAACCCGCCGCCGGCCATTCTCGTGGTCTGCCCCGGCGCCGAGGAGGCCGAGGCGCTGGAGGAGGACCTGGTCTCCTTCTCGGCCGCCGCGGTCCGGCGCTTTCCGGCCTGGGACGTGCTCCCCGGCGAGGCCGCCGAGCCCGAAGCCGAGACGCTCACCGCCCGGCTGCTGGCCCTGGACGCCCTGCGCCGGGCCGCCTCCGGCTGCGAGCCGGCCGTGGTGGTCGCGCCGGCCGCGGCGCTGATGCAGAGCGTCCCCCGACCGGAGGCGCTCTCGGCCAGCGAGCGCGAGCTTCGCCCCGGGCAGGTCGCCGAGCGCGGGGAGCTTCTCTCCTGGCTTGCGCGCAACGGCTACGAGCGCTCCCCCGCCGTGGAGAGCCCCGGCGAGTTCGCCCTGCGCGGGGGGATCCTGGACGTCTTCCCGCTCCTGGGCGGCGCGGCCGTGCGCCTGGAGTTCGCCGACGACCGGCTGGAGAGCCTCCGCGAGTTCGACCCCGGCACGCAGCGCTCCAGCGGCGCGCTCCCCGCCGTGCGCCTCGCCGGGATGGTCCGCGGACGCGAGACCGCCGGCGGCACGGCTTCGCTCCTCGACTACCTGCCGGCCGGCGGGATCCTGGCGCTCCTGGAGCCCGAGGGCATCCGCCAGCACGCCGAGTTGTACGCCGCGGGTTTCACCGACCGCCCCGGGCGCAGGGCGCCCTCGGCCGTGAAGCTGCTCGAGCGGCTGGGCGCCGTGCCTGGCCGGATCGAGCTCCGCCGGGTGGGGGCGGGTGGCGGCGATGAGCTCGACCTCGGCGCCCGGAGCCTGGAGCGCCTGGCCGGCTCCGGCGCGGGAGCGGAGGGGGCCGTCCGGGCGCTCCTGGAGCTCGCCGCCGGGCGCTCGCGCGTCTGGGTCTTCTCGGAGACCGCCGCCGAGCGGGAGAGGCTGGAGGAGCTGCTGCGGGGGGCCGGGGAGACCGGCGGAGCGGTTGGGGGTTGGGGGTTGGGGGTTGCGGGTGGAAACGACGACAGTACGCCGCTCCGACCGCCACCAACCTCAAACCCCCAACCCCCAACCAATCTATCCCTCGTCGTCGGCCGCCTGGGCGGCGGGTTCGACTGGCCGGCCGAGGGCGTGGCCGCGGTCAGCGAGCGCGAGCTCCTGGGTCGCTACCGGCAGGTGCGGCGCGTCCGGAAGTCGGCCGCCGCCGGCGAGACCGCGCCGATCGAGGCGCTCACCGACCTCGCCCCCGGGGACTACGTCGTCCACCGCACCCACGGGATCGCCCGCTACCTCGGGATGGAGGCGCTGGAGCGCTCGGGGCGGCGCGAGGAGCACCTGGTCCTCCAGTACGCCGACGACGCCCGGCTCTTCGTGTCGGCGGCCTCCGTCGACCTGGTAGCCCGCTACCTCGCCCCCGGGGGCGGTCGGCCGGAGCTCAGCCGGCTGGGCTCCTCGCGCTGGGCCGAGCGCACCCGCCGGGCAGCGGCGGCCATCCGGGACATCGCCGGCGAGCTCATCGCGGTGGCCTCGGCCCGCGAGCGGCTCCCCGGGATCGCCTGCCCGCCGGAGGACGAGTGGAACCGGGCCTTCGCCGCCTCCTTCCCCTACGAGGACACGCCCGACCAGGCCGAGGCCTGGGCCGCGGTGCGCGCCGACCTGGAATGCCCCCGCCCGGCCGACCGGCTGCTCTGCGGCGACGTGGGCTTCGGCAAGACCGAGATCGCGGTGCGCGCGGCCTTCAAGACCGTCTCGGCCGGGCACCAGGCGGCGGTGCTGGTGCCCACCACGCTGCTCGCCGAGCAGCACGGCCGTACCTTCCGCGAGCGGATGGCCGACTACCCGGTGCGCATCGAGGTGCTCAGCCGCTTCCGGACGCCGGCCGAGCAGCGCGCGATACTGGCGGGCCTGGCCGAGGGCCGGGTCGACGCGGTCATCGGCACCCACCGGCTGCTCCAGGCGGACATCGCCTTCCGCGACCTGGGCCTGGTGATCATCGACGAGGAGCAGCGCTTCGGCGTGGAGCACAAGGAGCGCCTGAAGCGCCTGCGCCGTTCGGTCAACGTGCTCACCCTCACGGCCACGCCCATTCCCCGGACGCTGCACATGGGCCTCCTCGGGCTGCGGGACATCTCCGCGCTGCGCACGGCGCCGTCCGAGCGCCGGGCGGTGCGCACCTCGGTCACGCGCTGGTCCGACGACCTCATCCGCCGGGCGGTGCTGCGCGAACTGGCCCGCGACGGGCAGGTCTATTTCGTCCACAATCGGGTCCAGACCATCGGCCGGGTCGTCGAGCGCCTCGGCAAGATCGTTCCGGAGGCCCGGCTGGTCATGGCCCACGGGCAGATGTCCGAGCATGAGCTCGACGAGGCCATGACGGCCTTCCTCGAGCGCCGCGCCGACGTGCTGGTCTCGACGGTGATCATCGAGTCGGGCCTCGACATCCCCAACGTCAACACCATCTTCATCGACCGGGCCGACCGCTTCGGCCTGGCCGACCTGCACCAGCTTCGCGGGCGGGTGGGCCGCTACCGCCATCGGGCCCACTGCTACGCTCTCATCCCCTCGGAGGAGTCGCTGCCGGCCGAGGCCCTCGCGCGGGTCAAGGCCCTGGAGGAGTTCAGCGAGCTGGGCGCCGGCTTCCGGCTGGCCATGCGCGACCTGGAACTGCGCGGGGCGGGCAACCTGCTGGGCGCCGACCAGAGCGGGCACATCGAGGAGATCGGCTACGACCTCTACGCCAAGCTCCTGGCCAACGCCGCCAAGGAGTTCCGCGGCGAGCCGGTCGCCGAGGAGTGGGAGGTCTCGGTGAGCCTGGCCCCGGCGGCGCTAATCCCCGAGCGCTACCTCCCGGAGGCCAGCGAGCGCCTGGAGGCCTACCGGCGGCTGGCGGCCTGCGCGTCCGACCGGGAGATCGCCGAGTTCGGCGCCGAACTAGCCGACCGCTACGGCCGACTCCCGGAGGAGGTGAGGCAGCTCCTGGCAGAGGCCGAGGTCCGCATCCGGGCCCGCGCCGCGCGGGTGGCCTTCCTGGGACTCGATGACGTCGGCGTGCTCGAGCCCCAGGTCAGGCTGGTGCTCAAGTTCTTCGGCCGCCCGGCGCCGGAGGCGGCCCACTGGCTGGGCGGGGAGCACGACCCGCGGGTCCTCGCCGACCAGACCCTCACCGCCGCGCTGCCGCAGGGCGCCGAGCTGGCGGTGCTCTACGCGAAGGTCAAGGAGATACTGGAGAAGCTCAGGGTGCCGGAGCACGGGAAGGGACGCTCCGCCCCTCGCGGAGAGAAGTCCTCCCGGCCTACGAGGAAGTAGCTGCCCCGGCCCGCTGTCCTACCTTGTCCCCGGTTTCCCGGTGTCCTGCTCCGCCCCGTGTGACCCGAAATACTCCTTCATCCTCAGCCGATACCCGATCGCCCCGGAAAGCAGGACGGATAGCGGCCCCAGGACGAGGATGGCGAGCATATAGCGCTTGTGCCAGAGCAGGTCGCCCTGTGCATCCCAGGGCAGCTGGTTGAAGTAGTGCCCGGCCCACCAGGTCACGGCGGCGGTTGCAGCATAGACCGTGAGCGCGGCGGCACGGTGTTTCCTGATCCAGAAGATGACGCCCAGAAAGAGCATGAGCGCAAACGCCGACAGGATCAGGAGCGCAACGCCAACAACTTCGACCATGCTTTCGCCCTCATTCGGCCGGCCCGCGCCCCGCCCTTCTCTCCCGCCGGGACGTCACTCCTCCGCCGCGTCGACCTTGACCTTATCCAGTATCCTGACGATCTCCTCCAGGGCCGCGATCCTGGCGTTGTGGGCCTGGATCAGCGGCAGCAGCCGGGCCAGGGCCTCGCGGAAGTCGGCGGGGCTGCCGGCCTCCGCGGAGGCGAGTGCCTCGTAGACCTGGTACTCGTTCCGGAGGTATCCGACCAGGGCGCCGACCAGCCGGGCGTCGAGCTCGCGCGGCCCGCCGCGCTCGGCCGGCAGGTCGACCATGAGCACGGGGCGCTCCGGCGCGGCCAGGCGCAGACCGGCCAGGGCCTCGTTCAGGGCCCGGGCCACGGGGTCGGCGGCCAGGGCGGTCATGCGGTCCTTGAGCCGCGCCTGGCGGCGGTTGAAGAGCGCCTGCCAGTCGGTGCTGTAGAGCTCGGCGGTGGCCGGGCGTGGGTTCGGCCCGAAGCGGAATCCGGCCGGCAGATCCAGTCGGACGATCTCCGGTTTGCCGGCGGAGATTTCGACGTCCCGTGAGGAGCAGGCCAGCGGGAAACCGTCGGTGTTGAGCAGCAGCAGTTCGATCCGGTGCGTCCCGGGTTCGAGGAAGACGACTTCGGTGTCGTAGAGCTTCTCCTGGAGGTCGCCGCGCACGAAAGTCAGCCGGCCGCGGGAGTCCCCCTTGACGGCCAGGCCGCGTTCGTCCCATGCTTCCCAGCCATCGAGCATGGCTATCGCGGTGAACGCGGAGGTCCTCTTCTCGTGCGGCGGGGGGCTCAGCAGCCGCCCGTCCAGGTAGGTCCAGTAGTCCGCGGAGACGTTGGGCACCACCAGCTCGCAGGCCACGTCCGGCGGAGGCGCCTCGGCCTCGGCCCGGGTCAGCGCCGCTTCGACCCGGCGGACGTCCTCCTCGATCGCCCGGGCGTCGGCGGCCGGGGGCCCGGCGGCGAGCGCCAGGCGCAGTGCGGCCCGGGCCTCCTCGAAGCGCTGGGCGGCCTCCAGGGCCAGCCCCAGATCCCGGTTGGCCTCCGACCACCACGGCGCCAGGGCCACGGCGGCCTGATACTTCTCGATGGCCGCGCCGACCGCGGTTATGTCCCCGGCGGACTCGAAGATCTCCCGGGCCGCGGCCAGGTGCCTGCGGGCCTCTTCGGGAACGGGCCGGCCGGAGCGTGCGCCGAGCTTGGCGATCCGCTCGCGCAGCTCCGCGTCGTCCGGGTTGGCCTCGAGCGCCGCGAGGCATTCGTCGAGGGATCCGCCGGCGCCGCCGCCCAGCCGGTCGCGGACCAGGAGCCAGGTCCCGACCGCGGCGGCCAGCGCCGCGATCAGGCCCAGAGACAGCCCCAGGACCAGCGCCCGGCGGCTCCGGCCGGCAGGAGCCGCTCCCGCGTTCACGTCCTCGCTCATGGCGCCTCCTGCTCCGATCCCTGTCTGGCATCCCCGGACTGCCCGCCGAGGTCCACGGACCTGAGCGCCCCGGTGTTCTCGGCGGCCGCGCCGGCGGCCTTGCCGACGCCGTAGCTGCCGAGCGTGGCCCCGGCCCGCTCGAAACGGTAGGTGTGGGCCAGGACGTAGTCGGCGTGGGCCACGATCCGCCCCAGCTGTTCCTGCTCGCGAGGGTTGGTCGTCTGCCGGAGCAGCGCCTGGGCGCGCCGGCGCTCCAGGCGGGCGGCGTCGAAGACCTTCTGCTGCCGGGCCAGGCTGCCGATGGCGCCCTCGGCCCCCCTGCCGAGCAGCTCCCCGCCGACCTCCAGGCAGGCCCGGCGGACCATGGCCGCCCGGGCCTCGGGCGAGAGCATCGCGTCCCAGGCCAGCCTGGTCCCGCTCGAGCCCAGCTTCGGGTCGGTGATCGCCTGGGCGGCCCGCAGCATCTTCGGATCGGCCCCCTCCGGGGCCGCCCCGCCCTCCTGGAGATCGCGGACCAGCCCGGCGAACTTCCCGCGGACGGCCGGATCCCGGAGGTAGGCCAGGGCCTCTTCGTAGATCCGGTCCTGCCGCACCAGGTGGACCATGGCGCCGTCCTCGCCGGCGATGAAGGTCTTTCCGGCGATCACCAGCACCTTGCAGGACATGGGTACCCCGCCCAGCTTGCCGGACAGGTCCCAGGCCAGGAAGCCGTAGTCGCTGCCCTTATCGAGGGCTCCGGGCGCCGCCGCGACGGCCAGGCTCTTCCAGGAGAGCGTCGCCTCGCGGGAGGGCAGCGGCGCCGGCACCTCGATGGCCCGCACCCCGCGCAGGGCCCGGGCGATCTGCGGATTGACGATCTCCGCCTCCCATGCCGGGCGGGCCGGGGCGCCAGCGCCGCCTGAGCTCATCCGCGCCAGGGCCTCGGCCTTGGCGCGCCTGAAGCGCTCGGCGGCCTGGCCGTCCTCGAAGGCCTGCCGCTCGCGCTCGGCGGTCGCGGCGCGCTCGCTCTCGCGCAGCCCCCGGTCGAGGGCCTCGAGGTCCCCGATCAGGCCGTCGGCGACGATCCGGCGCAGTTCGGCCGCGGCCTGGAGCGAACCGGCCCGGAGCTTCTCGCCGGCCAGGGCGGCCTGGGCATTGGCCAGGTTCGTCCGGATGACCACGTTGTCCGGCCACTTGGCAAGGGCCGACGAGAAGGCCTCTATGGCCTGCTGCCAGCGCCGGGCGTTGTAGTGCCCGACCCCGGTCTCGTTGAGACTCAGGGCCTGCTGACGGGCCTGTCGCCTGGCGACTTCCTGCGGGTCCGGCGGAGGCGGCGGCGGGGGAGGCGGCGGCGGGGGCGTCCAGTCGTCGTCGCGCCCCCGCCCCCGGTCCCGGCCCCGGTTCCAGCAGCTGCAGCTCTGGCCGGCGGGGATCCACTTGCCGCAGATGCCGCACGGCCCGCCGACGGGGGCGCCCTTGACGTCGCCGGCCGCGGCCGGCCGGACGGATGGGGCGCAAGGCGCGCATGCGAAGAGCGCGGCCAGGAAGGCCTGCGGCGGCAGTCGGCGGATTCCTGGAAGGATCAAGGCGCGCCCTCCCGGTCGATGCTTCAAGCTTATTCCGGTGCGGACGGCCCGTCAAGTCGGCGGCAGCAACTCAAACCCTCCCGGGGTTTGCGCGCCGGACCGGGGCGCGTATAATGCGCCGGTTCGAGTCGGTCCCGGGGCCCCCGTCGGTCCGTCGGAGGCGGCCCCGGCCGGAAAGCGGAGAGCCTCATGTCCTTCGACCTGATGCGGCGCCACCGGCGCAAAGTGGAAGTCCCCCTGGCCATCTTCGTGGTGGTCACCTTCGTGCTCTTCTTCGGGATCAGCGGCATCGACAAGGTCCTGGCCGAGTGGCGCCAGTCCAAGACCGACATGTCCGCATCCGAGACCCAGCTCTTCAAGGACGCCCAGGACTTGATCAGCGCCGGGATGATGGATCCGCCGCCGACCGACTTCCGCCAGGAGGACCGGGCCAAGCAGGAGAAGATGGAACGCGCCGCCTATGTGGACCAGGCGCGCTACTCTCACCAGACCCCGGCGATCCTGGCCGAGGAACTGGGACTACGGGTCGGCGCCGCGGACCTCAGCGAGGAGCTGACCAAGCGGATGAAGGACAGGCCCTGGAACCTCGAGCCCATGAAGCCGGACGAGTCCCCGGCGCAGTACGAGGCCCGTTATCACAAGCTGCTGAGCAACCGGGGCCTCACCGGCCCGCGCTTCACCCGGCTGCTGCGCGAGGACATGGCCATCGAGAGGCTGCAGCACCTGCTGGCCTCCGCCGGCGCCGCCTCCGAGGCCGAGATGTACGGCGTCTACGCCCAGTCCAGGCAGCGCGTGCGGGTGCAGTACCTGCAGCGCCGCACGGCCGACTTCGTCAAGACCGTCGAGGAGGTCTCCGCCAAGGAGGCCAAGGAGACCGCCGGCGTCGAGGCGCCCGCCAAGGCCACGGAGGGCGGCAAGGACTCCAAGCCCGAGCGCAAGGGCGTCTCCGAGGCCGACCTCCGCAAGCAGTACGACGACATGGTCGCCAGGCTCAAGACCCGGGAGCCCCGCGAGGGGCAGCCCTGGAACAGCCAGCTGGTCGCCGCGTTCCCCGACTATTTCTCGGAGGAGCGCGCCCAGGTCGAGTACCTGGTGGCCACGCGCGATGGCTTCGTCAAGCGGGTGACCGTGAAGCCCGAGGAGGTCGACAAGCACTACAAGGACAACCCCACCAAGTACTTCGAAGAGGCCAAACCCAAGGACACCAAGGACGCCAAGGACGGCGAGGCGGCCAAGCCCAAGCGCAGACCGCTGGATGACAAGCTGCGCGAGGAGATTCGCAAGGAACTACTCGAGGAGCGCGCTGCCGCGGCCGCCGAGGAAGCCCTCAAAGCCGCCGTCAAGGAGTACAACGAGGCCGATCCGGAGAAGCGGCCGGCGCTGCGCGACCTGGCCGCCAAGCACAACCTCGAGAAGCCCAGGATGTCCATCGAGGCCGGGCGCGAGGAGCTTGAGGAACAGCCGTACTTCAAGGGTGCCTCCGGGCTGCTCTGGCAGGTCTTCAACGAGAAGACCCGCAACCGGAACCCCGGCGCGCTCTTCGGTCCCGAGGGGACCAAGGCCGACGAGAAGGACGATGCCGAGAACGCCTGGGTGGCCGTGCGGGTGGCCAAGTTCGAGGCCAGCAGACTGCTGACCTACGAACAGGCCAAGGCCGCCCTCCGCACGCGCGCCGTGCTCGAGAAGGCCGTGGAACTGGCCAAACAGGCGGCCGCCGACGACCGCAAGCTGCTGCTCGAGGGCAAGCTCGATCCGGCGCTGGTGCGCACCAGCGTCCTGCTCGGCCCGGGCGACGAGACCACCCGGCAGGCCGCCGCCCTGGCCATCGGCGAGGCCTCCTCCGAGCCCTATGAGTACTGGCAGCTGCTCGGCCCCGATGAAGAGGCGGAGAAGGCGCGCCAGAAGAAGAAGGACGAGGAGCGCAAGGCCGGCAAGCGGGCCAAGGAGAAGCCGGACGTCGCCGACGACTACGCCCGGGGCTATCGGGTGATCGTCGTGGTCGAGCGGACCGTCCCGACCTACGACGAGTTCCGCAAGGACCAGGCCTGGCGGGAGGCGTGGTTCCGGGACATGCCCAGGATGCGTGGGATACCGGAGCAGTACCTTCGCCAGATGCTGCCGAACTACCCTGGCTACCTGTGGAGAAGCTTCTACCAGCGGACCTGGCTGAACGAGCGCTACAACCGCGCCGTGACCAGTCCGGAGTAGCCGCAGGGCCGCTCGCCGGCCGGGTGCTCCCGGCTTCCGGCCTGTCTAGTCAGCCTTCAGGGCGCGTCCAAGCGTCGTTTTTTGGCATTTTCCGCCGATCCTGAGGGCCTCTGCGGCGAATATACACTATCAGCCGGGGCCGCCGGATGGCCCCGTCAGCTTCCTGGGCGCAGGCGGGACACCATGGGTCTGCTCATCGCCGTCTCGGACAGTTCCGGGAAGACCTCCTGGCCGGTCGAGTCCGACCGCGAGACGGTCATAGGACGGCTCTCAGCCTGCGCGATCCGGCTCGAGGACAAGGGCATCAGCCGCAAGCACTGCGCCATCGTGTCGGGCCCCTCCGGCTTCGCCGTACGCGACCTGGGCAGCGTCAACGGCACGTTCATCAACGGGCGGAGGGTGACCGAGTCGGCCCTGAAGTCCGGCGACCGCCTGCGCGTGGGGTTCACCGAGTTCGAGTTCCGGGCGGAGACCGCGGCGGACGCCGCCGCCACCAGGCTGCTGGCTGCGCCGGTGGAACTGCTGGCCGGTGCCGACCCCGTGCCGGAACCGGCCCCAGCTCCGGCGGCGGGGCCGGTTCCGGTCAAGCTCCCTCTGCCTGTGCCTGTTCCGGTGGCCCGGCGGATGCGTGCGCCCGCCCCGGCCCCCGCACCGGCGCGGCTGCCGGCGCCATCCAAGGCGGTGGCGCTGCCCCCGGCCTCGCGGCTGCCCGCCCTGGCCATGGAGTTCTGCTCGCGCTGTTCCGGGAGCATCGCGCTCACCTCCCGCGGGGAGCGTCGGGCCAGGGTGGTGGACGGCGAACTCCTCTGCCACGAGTGCCTGGGCCGCAACAGCACCAATCTGGCCGCGGTCCCCGTGGCCGAGAGGCTGCCCAAGACCGCCGTCGGCGCCGGCGGGGAGGCCGAAACCGGCACTCCGGCGCGTGGCGCCGGCGCAGGGAGGAACGGGCACGCCCGGCCGGCGCGGGGCCGCGCCGCGCTCGCCCGATCCGCCGTCCGAAACCAGGCTTGGGCCTGGCTGCAGCTGGGCCTGTCGCTCACCGTACTGGGCGTCTGCCTCACGATGCTGCCGGCTGCGTGGCTGAACTTCCAGAGGCTGCTTGGCGCCGGGCGGGTGGCGGTGATGGCCATCCCCCTCGAGGAGGTCGGGCGGGATCCGCTGGGCGTAAGTCTGGATGCCAGGTTCCGGCCGGAGGGCGGCGAGGAAGTGTCGGCGCGCCTCTCCGCCGGGCCCATCGCCCGGCTCCAGTACGATGACGACGTCCGACGCGCCAAAGCCGCCGGCGGAGTCGCCAGGTTCGACGTGGCCTACGATACCACACACCCCGCCCGCGTGGCGCTGGCCGACCGGCTCTTCGGCCTGCCGGCCCTGACCGTGGCGCTGCTCATGGTCTTCTGGGCTGCGCGCGAAGCCTTGGTGATTGCCAGGATGTACCGCCGGCCGGCGGTGGCGGGGGCTAAATAGCGCAGCCCTGCAGTTTCTCTCGCCGCTTGGGAGAGAGAAGATGTCAGGAGCTTCGGCCCTGAGCGCCCACTCGCCCCCGCCCTCTCCCTCAGGGACGCAAGGGGTATGAGCGAATGGAAATCCCTACGCCCCTGACGCCGCTATGACGTTGGGGATCTCCTTGTCCCAGCCCAGCGGCATGATGTGCGCGCCCTGGCACATGCCCTTCATGTCGCGGATCAGTTCGCCGGCGATCTGGACGCTGACCTTCTTGACTTCCTTCTTGTCGGCGTCGGCCAGGCGCTTGACGATGTCCTTGGGCACGACCACGCCGGGGACGTTGGCGTTCATGTACTTGGCCATGCCGGCGTTCTTGAGCAACACGATGCCGACCAGCACCGGCACCTTGATGTGCTGGATGCTCTTCATGAACTTCTCGAAGGCCTTCGGGTCGTAGACCGCCTGGGTCTGGACGAACTCGGCACCGGCGGCGACCTTCTTCTCGAGCTTGATGATCTGGGGCTCGACCTCCTCGGCGCAGGGCGTGACCACGCAGCCCTTGAAGAACCTGGGCGTGCCGTCGAGCGCGTTGGGTTCGCCCTTCATGGTCCTGCCCAGGTCCGTGCCGCTCTCGAGCTTCCGCATGGCCTGCAAGAGACCCACCGAGTCGAGGTCGTAGACCGGCTTCGCCTCCTTGTGGTCGCCCATGGTGGTGTGGTCGCCGGTCAGGGCCAGGACGTTCTCGATGCCCAGCGCCGCGGCGCCCAGCAGATCGCTCTGCAGCGCCAGGCGGTTGCGGTCGCGCGTGACCATCTGGAGCACCGGCTCGACGCCGTGCTCGACCAGCATCCGGCAGGCCGCCAGCGAGGACATGCGCATCACCGCGGTCTGGATGTCGGTGACGTTGACTGCGGCGCAGCAGTCCTTGAGGTAGTGGACGGCCTCCTCGATCACCGGCCCGACGTTGGTGCCCTTGGGCGGGCCGATCTCGCCGGTGAAGGTGAACTTGCCGGAGGCCAGGGCGTCGCGGAACTTGCTCATGGTCGGTTCCTTGTCAGCTCTTGGGGGCCGCGGGGGCGCTCGCCGGGACCGTGTCGGTCAGCTCGGGGTGGACCAGGGTGCGGCGGATGCCGCTGGAGGACTTGCCCCAGTCGAGCGGCTCGCGCTCGGCGCGCAGGAACGAGAGGTCGCCGCGGGCCTTGAGGCGCTTGTAGATCAGGTACCAGGCGCAGTCGATCTCCTTGGAGACCTCGCACTTGCCCTTATTGGTGCCGCCGCAGGCGCCGTTGACCAGGGACTTCGCGCAGCGGGCCACCGGACAGACGCCGGCGGTCTCGGCCAGGACGCACTGTCCGCAGCCGCGGCAGTTCTCGGTCCAGGTGCCGGGCCCGGTGTGCGCGCCCATGAAGGTGGTGTTGAGCGCAGGGTACACCGGCTTGGCCTCGAAGACCTCGGCCAGGAGCTGGACACCCACGCCGCAGGCCAACGATATGACCGCGTCCGCCGGGCCGATGTCGGCGCGGAGCGGCTCCAGGAACTCCCGGTCGCACTGCCGGGTCGGGGTCTTGACCGTCACCTCCACCGCGCGCCCCTGACCCTTGGCGGCCAGCCGCAGCTGCGCGGCGAGGTGTTCGGCCTGGCGGTCGCCGCCGCTGGCGCAGACCGTGACGCAGCCGCCGCAGCCCAGGACCAGGATCCTGCCGCAGCCGGCGACGTGCTTGAGGATTTCCTCGAGGGGCTTGCGATCCGCAACTATCATGAAGGCTTCTCCTTTACCCGTGCTTGTGGGTCTGGCGCGCGGCGCGCTCGGCCACCTGGGCGACGGCCTTGGAGGCCGCCGCCGGGTCGCCGGCTCCGCCCACCGCGAGGCTCAGGCGCGCCCCGTCGATGCCCGCCTCGACCAGCAGCTGCCGGGCGAGGTCCACGCGCCGGCGGAGGCGCTGGTCGACGGTGGGATAGCGGCAGGCGCCGCTGGTGCACTCGAGGATGGCCACCCCGTCGGCCCCGGCCTCGAAGGCCGCGAGGATGTCCGCGGCGCTCAGGCGGCTCATGCTCGGCAGGTAGATCTCCTTGGCGACCGCCGCGGGCCGCGCCGCCTCGGAGCCGCCCCAGCGCGTCGCCGGAGCGTGGTGTCCGCAGGAGAAGACCACTATCCGCAGGCGGTCCGGCCGGAGAACGGCCAGCGCCGCGCCGACCTCCTTCTGCACGGCGTCCGGGCCGTAGCTGGCCATGACGATGGCGTTGGCCGGGCACTCCGAGGCGCAGATGCCGCAGCCCTGGCAGAGCGCGGAGCTGATATCGGCGATCTCCTTGACCTCGGGGATCTCGAAGGGGCAGACCCGTCGGCAGGTCAGGCAGGCCGCGCACTTGTCGGTCAGGACGAAGGGCCCGGAGGCGCAGCTCATGCACCGGCGGGCCTCCTGCATGGCCGCGGCCTCGTCGAGCCCCAGCTCGAACTCGGCGAAGTTTCTCCTGCGCTCGGCGGCTCCAACTGTCGGCATGGCCGCGCGGGTCGCCTTGAGCAGGCGGTTCACGGTGGCCGGGGCGATCTTCTCGACCTTGGGCGGCAGGCTCTCGGCCAGGTTGATGGGCGCGCCGGTGAGGAACTGGTGGACGGCCCTGGCCGCGCGGTGGCCGCTGGCCACCGCCTCGACCGCCGAGCCGGGGCCGGTGACCACCTCGCCGCAGGCGAAGACGTCCTGGGCGCTGGTGCGCGCGGTGTTCCGGTCGAAGACCAGCCGGCCGCGCTCGTCGACCTTGACGTCGGTGCCCCTGGCCAGCGACAAGTCCGACTCCTGCCCGATGGCGAAGATCACGACGTCGCAGTCGAGGGTGGTCAGCTTGCTTTCGTCGTACTTGGGGCTGAAACGGCCCTGCTCGTCGAAGACCGCCGTGACCGCCTTGAACTCGATCCCGGCAACGCGGCCGTCCCTGACGACGATGCGCTTCGGTCCCAGGCGGTGGAGCGTGGCGACCTCTTCCTCGGCGGCCTCGTGGCGCTCCCAGGCCCAGGCGGGCTGCTCCTTCTCGTTCTCGAGGCAGGCCATCTGGACGCGCACGGCCCCCAGGCGAATGGCGGTGCGGGCCACGTCCACGGCCACGTTGCCGCCGCCGACCACCACCACCGACTTGCCGGCGAAGCGCGGGCCCGACGAGTCGGCCGAGGCCAGGAACGGCAGGGCCAGCTCCACGCCCTGGGCGTCGGCGCCGGGGATGGGCAGGCCCCGGCTCCTGGAGAGCCCCACGGCGATGACCACCGCCTTGAAGCCCTGGGAGCGCAGAGCGTCGATGGTCAGCGCGCCGCCCACCTCGACGCCCAGCTTGAGTTCAACGCCCTGGGCGAGGATCGCGTCGACGTCGGCCTGGAGCACCTTGCGGGGCAGCCGGTAGGCCGGCACCGCCGAATAGAGGAGCCCGCCGCCGGCCGCGGAGCGGTCGAACACGGTGGGCCGGTAGCCGAGCTTGGCCAGGTCCAGCGCCGCGGTCAGTCCCGAGGGGCCGGCCCCGACCACCGCGACCGGCGCACGATCCTGGACGGGTTTCCTGAACTTCTGGCCCTCGGGGTAGTCGCGCTCGGTCACGAAGCGCTTCAGGTCGCGGATGGCCGCGGGCTGGTCGACGTCGTTGCGGCGGCAGTCCTGTTCGCAGGGGTGGTGGCAGATCCGTCCGCAGGCGCCCGGGAAGGGCAGCACCTCGCGGATGACGTCGAGGGCCTCGCGGAACTTCCCGCGGCCGATGAGGTCGAGATACGCCCGGACGTCGGCGTGCACCGGGCAGGCCGAGCGGCACGGCGCCCACTCGGCCTCGATCAGCGCGCCCGAGCCGGCGAGCCTCGCGTACTCGGCGGAAGTCAGCTGTCTGCCTGGCATCTGGTCTCTCTCTCTGTGTCCGCCGGTCCGCGGCGCTCAGGCCGCGGACCGGCGGGGATCCGGCGCTTTTCTGGACTTAGAAGAGGCCGACCACGTTGCCCTGGTCGTCGATGTCCACGTCCACCGCGGCCGGACGGCTGGGCAGGCCCGGCATGGTGGTGAAGGTGCCCAGCAGCGGGAAGAGGAAGCCCGCGCCCGCCGAGGGCCGGATGTCGGTGACGTTGACGGTGAAGCCGCTGGGCCGGCCCTTGACCGCCCCGTCCTGGCTGAGGGACAGGTGGGTCTTGGCCATGCAGATGGGCAGCTTGCCCAGGCCCCACTTGGTGAAGGTCTTGATCTTCTTCTCGACCTCCGGCGTGAAGGTGACCTTGCCGGCGCCGTAGACCTTCTTGGCGATGGTCTCGATCTTCTCGGTGATGGGGGCCTCGTCCTTGTAGAGCAGCTTGAACTCGGACTTCTTGTCGCAGGCCTTGACCACCGCCTCGGCCAGTTCCTTGCCGCCGGGTCCGCCCTTGAGCCAGACCTGCGAGCAGAAGGCGCCCTCGGCGCCGGCGGCCACGGCGCGCTTGCGGATGAAGTCGATCTCCTCGTCGGTGTCGGTGTCGAAACGGTTGACCGCCACAATGGCCGGCACGCCGAAGAGCCCGACGTTCTCGATGTGCTTCTCGAGGTTGCAGACGCCCTTCTCGAGCAACTCCAGGTTCTTGGTCTTGTAGGCCTCGGGGATGGGCTTGCCGGGCACCACCTTGGGGCCGCCGCCGTGCATCTTGAGGGCCCGGACCGTGGCCACGATGACCACGCAGTTGGGCGCCAGGCCCGAGGCCCGGCACTTGATGTTCATGAACTTTTCCATGCCGCAGTCGGCGCCGAAGCCGCTCTCGGTGACCACGTAGTCGGCGAGCTTCAGGGCAATGCGGTCGGCGATAATCGAGTTATTACCCTGGGCGATATTCGCGAACGGCCCGGCGTGGACGAACACCGGGGTGTGTTCCAGGGTCTGCATCAGGGTGGGCTTGACCGCGTCGCGCATCAGCACGGCCATCGAGCCGGCGGCGCGCAGGTCCTCGGCGGTCACCGGCTTGCCGTCCTCGTTCTCGGCGACGATGATCCGCCCCAGGCGCTTCCTCAGGTCCTTGAGGTTCTCGCAGAGCGCCAGGATCGCCATGCACTCGCTGGCCACGGAGATGTCGAAGCCGGTCTGGCGCATGGTGCGGCCCTCGCCGCCCACGCCGCTGATGATGTTGAAGATGCCCCACTTGTCGGAGAGGTCGATCACCCGGCGCCAGGAGATGGTGTCGGGCTTGATGCGGAGTTCGTTGCCGTGCTTGAGGTGGGCGTCGATCATGGCGGCGAGCAGGTTGTTGGCCATGCTCACGGCGTGGACGTCGCCGGTCAGGTGGAGGTTGAAGTCCTCCATGGGGATGACCTGGCTGTAGCCGCCGCCAGCCGCGCCGCCCTTGATGCCGAAGACCGGCCCGAGGGAGGGCTGGCGGATGCAGGTGCAGACCTTCTTGCCGATGTGCCCCAGCGACTGGGACAGGCCGATGGTCGTGACCGTCTTGCCCTCGCCCAGCGGCGTGGGGTTGATGGCGGTGACGTCGATGTACTTGCCGTTGGGGCGGCCCTTGAGCCGGTCCAGGATCTTGAGGTCCACCTTGGCCTTGAAGTTGCCGTAGAGCTCGAGCTCCTCCTCGAGCACGCCGGCCTTCTCGGCGATCTGGCGGATGGGCAGCATCTTGGCCTTCTGGGCAATTTCCAGGTCGGAGAGCATGGGCGCACACCCCTTAAATGTGGCGGCGAATCTATCACCGTCCCGCCCCGGCCTCCCATTGGCCCAGGGGAGGGGCACCGCGGTCCGAGCCGCGCCGCCACCCGGCGCCGGACCCTTTCGGCTCGGGATGAAGGATAGCCCGTCCGGGGCTTTCTGCAAGTACACGGTCTAGGGCTTCGGACAATGGGCTTCGGCCCCGCTGGCTGTTCGCCAGCCCGAGGCCCCAAAGCCAGGCTCCTCAGCGGCTGCAGACCGCGCGGACCTCCTCCATGGTGGTGTGGCCGCCCAGGAACTTCTCGATGCCGTCCTGCCGGAGCGTGCGCATGCCCTGCTCGAGGGCCAGGTCGCGGATTTCGGCCGCCCCGGCCCGGTGGGAGATGAGCGCCCGGATCTCGTCGGAGACCACCAGCAACTCGTGGGCGGCCATCCGGCCGAGGTACGAGGTCCCGTTGCAGTCCGCGCAGCCGCCATCGTTCGGGGCGGCCACCTGGTGGCCGGGGGAGATGCCCAGGGCGTCGAAGAGATCCCGGCGGCCGTACTCGGCGCGGAGAGAGGCGAGCTCGGCCGGCTCCAGCTTCCGCGGGATGCGGCAGCGCGGACAGATGGTCCGGACCAGCCGTTGGGCCAGCACCCCGAGCAGCGCGTCGGCGAACGAATAGGGGTCGATGCCCATGTCCAGCAGGCGCACCACGGTCTCCGGGGCGCTGTTGGTGTGCAGAGTGGAGAACACCAGGTGGCCGGTGAGGCTGGCCTCCACGGCGATCCCGGCCGTCTCGCGGTCGCGCATCTCGCCGATCATGATCACGTCCGGGTCGGCGCGCAGGAAGGACCGCAGCGCAGTCGCGAAGGTCAGTCCGGCCTTGGGGTTCATCTGCACCTGGCGCAGCCCGGGCTGGACGATCTCCACCGGATCCTCGGCGGTGAGCGTGCGCAGATCCCCGCGGTTGAGGCGCGCCAGGGCGCTGTGCAGCGTGGTGGTCTTGCCCGAGCCGGTCGGGCCGACGCACAGGATGATGCCGTGGGGCTGCTCGATGAGGATGGCCAGTTCGGACCGGTTGCGCTCGGACAGGCCCAAGGCCTCGAAGGGCTTGGCGGAGGCCGCGGCCAGCAGGCGCAGCGAGGCGTCCTCGGCGCCGGAGGATGTCGGGTAGGTCTCGACGCGCACCTCGATATCCGGGCCGCCCCAGCGGGCCATGCGGATCTTGCCGGACTGAGGCCGCCGGCGCTCGGTGATGTCCAGCCCGGCCATGATCTTGATGCGCGAGATCAGCGCGCCGCGCTGGGAGCGGGGCAGGCCGGCCAGGCGCTGGAGCGCACCGTCCACCCGGCAGCGGACCAGCACCTCGCCCTGGGCCGAGGGCTCGAAATGGATGTCCGAGGCCCCGCGGGAGTGGGCCTCCTCGATCAGTCGGTTGAGCAGCCGGGCGATCTCGCTGTCGTCGTCGATCTCGGCGAGGTCGGGGTCTTCGCCGAGCGTCGCCGCCGGTTCCGGACCGGGCGCCGGGGCTGACAGGCTCAGGCGCTTGAGGGCGCCCTCGATCTCCTCGGCCAGGCCCACGCGGTATTCCACCCGCCGGCCCTCGAAGAGCCTCTGGAGCTCGTCGCGCCGCACCACGTCCTTGGGGTCGGCCATGGCCACGACGACACGGTGGCCGTTGAGACCTACGGGGATGGCCAGCGCGGCGTTCAGACGATCCTGCCGGGCGATGGCCGCATCGCGCAGTTCCCCGGGCGGGACGAAGGTCGGGCCGAGGCGGTACGGCTGGCAGCCGTGGAAGTCGGCCAGACTGGCCAGGATCTCGTCCCGGCCGGCGCTGCAGGCCGACTGCAGGACCGTCTCGACGCGGATCCCTTTGTCGGCGGCCGAGCGCATGGCCTCCTCGAGCTGCTCGTCGGTGACGACGCCGCGGTCGACCAGGCCGCTGTAGCGGCTGCGCTCCCGGATCAGTTCAGCTATGCGGCGGGCGTGGTTGTCCGTCGAGACGCGCAGCTCCTCGAGGATCTCCGTGGCCTGTTCCGAGGCGGTGCTGAACTGGTCGAAGAACCGGGCCTCGTTCATGGCCGTCTCCAGCTCCTGGGCCATGGCCAGGGCCCGGACCGGCGAGACCCCGTTCTGGGCTATGTCCTCCATGCGCAGCCTGGAAGCCTGGGCCGCCCGGCGGACCGCCGCCGCCTTGGTGTCGCAGTCCTCGACTCCCAGCGGCTCCTCCGCGGCGATGCGGCTCAGCCTGGCGAGCATCCGGCAGTGCCCGCGCTCCTCGACGGCCAGCTGCCGCCAGAAGGCCGCGCGCCCAGGGATCTTCTCGGCGAAGCTCTCGTAGAGGTCGCGCACGGCGCCCTCGTAGGCCTCCATAAGGTTGAGCAGTTCCACGAGCTGGGGGTCGGTTCTGCCGGGCATAGGTACAGCCCTCCTCCCGTCGGTGGCCCCCGGAATCAGTGCGCCCGGCCGTGCGGGCGGAAGCGGTGCGTGCCGTGCACCATGCACACCCGGGCCCAGTTGGCCTCGCCGCCCTTCGGAAAGGACTCGATGCGGCAGTCGATCAGGTAGTCCTCCCCGGAACGGGGCGGCTCCACCTTGACCGGAGTGCAGGCCAGGTTCATGGGCACGCGCAGGCTGGGGCAATCCACGACGACCGCCAGGTGCAGCTTCTCTTGAGCGATGCGCTCCGGTGTGATTCCCCGGGGCAGAGGCCCGGCCAGCACCAGGCCGCCGGAGTAGATCTCGCGGGTCAGGCCGAAGCTGGCCTGGCGGTCGACCGCGGCGGTCCGCTCGCGGTCCATGAATCGGTACTCGACGCGGATCTGGGCCGGGAAGCGCAGGGAGGCGTCGGCGGTGGCCTTGCTGTCCTCGTTGAAGAGGCGCTTGCGCCAGGCGGCCAGGGCGGACTCCGGAGCGATGGCCACCCGCACCAGCCGGCCGAAGCCCTCGCGAAGCGCCTCCATCTCCTGCAGGCCGGGCGGCGAAGCCATGGCCACGACCAGGGCCTTGCCCTCCTCCCTGAGCGGGACGCAGCGGTGTTTCACGAAGACCGGGCGGGCCAGCCGCGCGGCGAGAGCGGTGTCCGGTACGGTCGATGCCGGGTCGGCGTAGGCCAGCCGGGCCTGTTCGGCCAGCGCCTTGGCAACGGCCTCTTCGGTAGTCAGCTTGCGCTCGAGCAGTTCCTGCCCGAGGGGGCGGCTGCCCGTGAACTCGTTGGAGAGGAACTGTCTGAAACGGTCGGGGTCGAGCGCTCCCTGCTTGAGCAGGATCTCCCCTAGGAAGAGCTTGCGGCGTCCCGCGTTCGGAGCGGCCGGGGCCGCTGCGTCCGTGGCCGGTGCGGGCGCGGCATCAGGCGTCGCGACGGGTGCGGGAGCGGCGACCGGCCTGACGGCAACCGGCTGATCGGGTTCGGAGGTCTTCTCGGGGACCACGTCTCCCGGCAGCGGCAGGCCGTCGGCCCGCCAGGTGCGCAGCCTGGTCATGGCCAGCGAGACCAGAGCCTTCTGGATGGCGGTGCTCACCAGCGAATCCAGCCCGGTGAATTCCACGCCGACGCCCACCCGGCCGCGCCGGTCTCGCTGGTCAACCCGGCGGACCAGGCTCCAGATCTCGAAACCGTCGGATGCCCCTTCGACCTTCAGATGGAAGCCCATCCCGTCGCCGACCTGGAGGGGGAATTCGGCGCCCTCGGGCCAGTCAAACAGGAGCTGTACCCCGTTCTCGCTGACATCGGCCACCGTGGCCTGGGGCGGAAGGGTTCCGCATTTCTCGCACTTGAAAGCGCCGGCGCCGCTGTCCTTGGAAGTCAGCCTGACGCCCTTGCGGCGTTCGCTCTTCTTGAAGGCCATGCCATTCCTCCAGGCGGAAGGTGCCCGTGCCCGGGCCGGTCCGGCGGCCCGCAGGCGTTCCTTGGGCCAATGTTACTTCGACAACCGGCGATATCCACAGGATATTCGCGGAGACGGCCACCGGTTAAGCCCTCCCCCGCCCCGCGCGGGCCGCGTGAAAAGCGCGGGGGCCCGACAACCGTCGGGCCCCCGGCTCCCGGATGCGTCCGGGGCGCGTGGCGGTCCGAGAACTACTTGTTCCCGGCGTACATCGGCAGATAGCGGTAGTAGACCTCCAGAGTCAGGGCCCCCACCGCGGTCATGAAGACGCGGCCACCGAGTTTGCCGCTGTGGCCGTAGGAGTCCCAGGACCCGTCCTTGTCGGTGGCCGCGCCGCTCAGCGGCAGCGGTCCGCGGCACTGGTTGTTGACCAGGAGCGGCTTGATGGCCTCGTTCCACTTCGTCCACTTGTCGCCGCCCATCTGGAACATGCTCAGCGTCCCGTAGTAGACGTAGTAGAAATCGTTGTGCTCGGTGGCGTCCTGCCACTTGGGCAGCATGGTCAGGAGCTGGTTGGAGCCGCCGACGAGCAGCGGATCGCTTGCCGGAGTGCCCATGAACTGGCGGGCGACCATGGCCACCGAGGTCATGGCCGGCGTGCCGGCGGACGGCCCGGAGTACCCGGCGCGGCCGCCCTTGTCGGTGACCGAGTCGATGAACTTGGACGCCCCCTGGAAGCCGGAGCCGTCGACGCTGAGCCCGGCAATCTTGGCGGACTTCAGCTGCATCACGTACCAGCCGGTCACGGAGGTGTCGGCCAGCAGGTCGTCGTCCTGGCCCTTGGGGAAGTAACGCCAGCCGGAGTAAGGCTGCTGCATGGTCGCCAGCGAGTACTGGACCGCCCGCTGGGCCGGCTCGCGGAGGCTCTCGTCCCGGCTCATGCCGTAGGCCTCGGCCAGCGCCAGGCCGGCGATGGCGTGCCCGTAGCTGCCGGCGGGGCGGCCCCACTCCTGGAAGAATATGGCCCCGTCCTTCTTCTGGTTGGCCAGGATCCACTTGATGGCGCGGTTCACGTTGTCGCTGAACTGCCCGGACTTGTGGGTGTAGCCCGCGCCGAGGAAGGCGAGCAGGGCCAGACCGGTGCAGCCCATGTGCGGCTGGTAGCCGGTGCTCTCGTACTTGACCGCGTCCCAGTGGCCGTCGGCCTCCTGGTGGCGGGCCAGCCAGCGGAGCGCGGCCTCCACGGCGCTCTCCGTGGCGGTGCTCCCGCCGAAGCGCCCCACCGCCTTCTTGCGCCCGCCCCCGTCGCGGTAGCCGAAGCAGCCGGCCATCCCGCCGCCGCCCACCCCGATCGACCCCACCGTCCCCGTGCCGCCCAGCGGGATGTCCGAGATGGCGTCCTCCTGCCCGCGGGCGGTGTTCTTGTCCATCTGGTTGTCGGTCTGGAAGGTCTCCGCCTCCTCGACCTTCTCGTGCACCACCACCGGGTTGTCGACCTGCGTCTCGGCCTGCACGTCCTTGG